>WPCJ01140274.1_pt1 | contig 72977 bp, 51 predicted proteins | sample 5399831 | NCBI WGS metagenome assembly WPCJ01 (sample SAMN12869470, study PRJNA574797) | sludge metagenome | isolation source: wastewater treatment of pH10 | place: China:Beijing | collected 2019-05-20
ACGCAAATATTTGCTGACGGATGTGGCATCATGCACGTTTACTTTCTCGGACGGACTAAAAAGCAGGGTTACCTCGTCGCCCGATGATGAGATCGTCCTTGTGAAGTTCATCCCGCGTACATCTAAATTCAAATGGTTTGAAGAAAGGGTGTTGGGCAATTACTCATCGGCAAGGAACATGAATGAACTGGCAAGGCTTTGCGGCTACGATTGCTTAAAGACTTTCACGCGCCATTTCAAGAAAAGTTTCGGGCAAACACCTTACCAATGGATGTTGGACAGGAAAATGGAAGAGATCCACTCATTAGTGGCCAATTCGGATGTGCCCATTACGGCAATAGCCAAAATGTACGGCTTCAAGAGCATATCACATTTGGTGAACATCTACACCAAGCGTTACGGAACCCCGCCCCGCAAAAGCAGATTGCAGGATACCCCCTGACCCCCGTTTTTACCATGCCCCCTCAAAAATCATGAAGCCATCACAATGAAACATAAAACCTCGGTCCTGATTGTCAACCCCAAAGAAAAGAAAAGTAAAATCCACCGGTACCGTCCGGGGCGATATCGTGACGGATAGGCCACAATTTACGGGGGAAGACGGCGGGGAATCGGTTTTGACAACTGCTCTCAAACGAGGGCGGTTTTTTTATTCTTTTACGTCGAAAATTCGTACTTTTGCAGCTATGGAGAAAATCGAAACAAATAGTGATTCCAGACTGCTTAGCCACCTGAACGAAGCACAACGGGCAGCCGTAGCATTTTGCGACGGCCCATCGCTCGTGATCGCCGGAGCAGGATCGGGTAAAACACGGGTACTCACCTATAAGATCGCCTACCTGTTGGAGCAGGGGCTTCCTCCCTACTACATCCTGGCCCTCACCTTCACCAATAAGGCGGCACGTGAGATGAAAACCCGTATTGCGGATCTGGTGGGAGAAAAAAGGGCACGACGGCTCTGGATGGGCACTTTTCACTCCATCTTTGCACGGATATTACGGAATGAAGCGGAAGCGGTCGGTTTTCAGTCGAATTTCACCATCTTCGACTCATCAGACTCCGGCAATCTTGTCAGGCTGATCATCAAAGAGATGCAACTCGATGACAAGCAATACCGTCCGGGCGCTGTACACGGGCAGATATCAAGGGCAAAGAACAACCTGATCACCCCTGCCATGTATGCTGCCAACGCCGAGATCATCCAGTATGACCGGATGGCGAAAAGGCCGCAGCTCTTCGAAATATACCAACGTTACCAGAGCAGGCTCCGTTCGGCCAACAGTATGGATTTCGACGACCTGCTGATGTACACCAACATTTTGTTCCGCGACCACAAGGAGGTACTGGAGAAATACAGGAACCAATTCCAGTATATATTAGTAGATGAATACCAGGACACCAACTTTGCCCAGCACCTTATCGTGAAACAATTGGCTGAAGCACACCATCGTGTATGTGTGGTAGGTGATGATGCCCAAAGTATCTATTCTTTCAGGGGCGCCAATATCGACAATATCCTGAAATTCAAATCGAATTTCCCCAATACACAGATATTCAAACTGGAGCAAAACTACCGCTCTACCCGGAATATTGTGAATGCGGCCAATAGCCTGATCAAGAAGAACAGTGAACAGATCTTCAAGAATGTCTTTTCTGAAAATGAAGAGGGAGAAAAAATCGGGATCAAGAGTGCTTTTTCCGATTTTGAGGAAGCACTGATCGTCTCCAATAAAATCTCCCGGATGCGACTCGAAAAGTATGCCGGTTACAATGATTTTGCCATCCTCTACCGTACAAACTACCAATCCCGGGCATTTGAAGAGGCGCTGAGAAAGAACAATATCCCCTACAAGATATATGGGGGATTGTCATTCTACCAACGTAAGGAGATCAAAGATATCATCAGCTATTTCCGCCTGATCGTCAACCCTAATGATGAAGAGGCGTTCCGGCGTATTATCAACTACCCGACCCGGGGCATTGGCGCTGTTACCGTCGCGAAAATCACCTCAACTGCACAACTGCACAACGTCAGTCTCTGGCAAGTGCTTACCGCTCCACTGGAATATAATCTGGATATAAACACAGGTACGGCAAAAAAATTGGAAGGTTTTTATTCCCTTATACAGGATTTTATCGATAAAAACATGGCGATGAATGCCTTTGAACTGGCACAGGAGGTGATAAAAAGCAGTGGTATCGCCAAGGAGGCGTATGACGATATGACACCCGAAGGGATGAGCCGTGCGCAGAACATGCAGGAGTTGCTCAATGCAATGAGCGAATTCGTAGAAACACAGCAGGAACAGGGTGAAGAAAATATCCGTCTGGCAGATTTCCTTTCTGAAGTATCGTTGCTCACCGACCAGGATACCGATAATGAAGCCGACAACGAAAGGGTAACGCTTATGACGGTCCATTCCGCCAAGGGGCTGGAATTCGACCATGTATTTGTGGTCGGGATGGAAGAAGACCTCTTCCCTTCTGCCATGGCAAAATCGGAAATACGGGGTATGGAAGAGGAACGCCGCCTTTTCTATGTGGCAATTACCCGCGCAAAAAAAAGTTGTACCATCACCTACGCAAAAAGCCGTTTCAAGAACGGACAGACCAATCCTGCCGCTCCAAGCCGTTTTCTGAAAGATATCGATCCGGCGTTTATTGAAGGAGGCGGGGATGAAAATACCGCATGGCAGTCACCCTCCGATGATTTTTGGGGTTCTATGCGGGAACAGCGAGAGCAAAGAGAACAACAAACAGCAGAGGGCAGTTACGGTAGAACCCCTATTACCCCAAAACGAGCAGTACCCATCCAACGGGTCGGTCCATCTGCGGCCCCTCTATCCAAAGAAGCACAGGAACTGCAAGTAGGGAATGTGATAGAACATGAACGGTTCGGCCGGGGGGTTGTTACTTCCATCGAGATGAGCGGCAATGACCGCCGCGCTTTTGTAGAATTCGAAGCCGCCGGTAAAAAACAGCTCCTGTTGAAATTCGCCAAGTTCTCGATTGTTGAGTAAAATCAGATACCCAGTAACGCTTTCTCCCCGTTAGTTGGCCCAAACAACATATCGGTCGGTTTTTCCAGTAATTGTTTAACCCTGACCAGGAATCCGACAGACTCACGGCCATCGATTACACGATGGTCATACGACAACGCGATATACATCATAGGGCGAATCACTATCTGGCCGTCTATAGCTACCGGGCGTTCCAGGATATTGTGCATACCCAGTATTGCTGACTGGGGCGGATTGATAAGCGGCGTGGACATCATAGAACCGAACACACCTCCATTGGTCACGGTAAACGTACCGCCGCTCATTTCGGGAATCGATATCTTACCGTTCCGGGCCTTCCCGGCCAGCTCTTCAAGAGCCTTTTCGATTTCTGCCAATCCCAGACTTTCAACATTTCGGATCACAGGCACCATCAATCCTTTGGGTGTACTCACCGCCACTGATATATCGGCATAATCATAGGTGATCATATTTTCGCCATCAAGCATGGCATTTACACTGGGAAACTCTTGCAAGGCAATGGAACAAGCCTTCAGGAAGAAAGACATAATTCCCAACTTAATGCCATGTTTCTCCACGAACCGGGTTTGGTATTTCTTCCGCAGATCCATGATCGGTTTCATGTCCACCTCGTTGAAGGTAGTCAACATAGCTGTCTCGTTCTTTACCGACACCAACCGTTCACTCAATTTCCGGCGTAATGAACTCATCCGTTCACTCTTCGACTCACGGCTGATCGGTTTTTTCAAACCATTTGTACTGATCCCGTCCGATGCACCCATCACGGCTTCTACATCTTCACGTTTCAATCTCCTCAAACCGTTGATCACATCCTCTACCGACAAACCGTTCTCCAACATCACTTTTTTTGCCAAAGGGGTGATTTTTATTTTGTCGTAACCGGCTTCCGATTCAGAAGGTTTAGCGGCTGTTTTAGCAGTAGGAGTATCGGTCGGGGCGGACTTTCCTGCAGACGAAACAGATGTTTCCTGTATGGTCTGCGGCACTTTCCCTTCTGTTTCATTACCTGCAGAAGATTGTGCTGAAGAGGATCCCTCTTCTACAGGAGGAGCCGCAGGCACTTCGGGTTGTACAGAAGTATCAATCGTACAGGCTACGGCGCCTACCTCTATCGATTCCCCTTCTGCCGCTTTAAGAGATATTTTCCCGCTCCCTTCCGCCACCAGCATTAACGTAGCTTTTTCCGACTCCAACTCCGCAATTTCAGTATCTTTTTGTACGACGGCACCTTCTTCAACCAACCAACGGGAAAGTTCCACGCTTGTAATGGATTCTCCGGGACTCGGTATTTTTATTTCTATTATTGCCATAAATTTAATGTGCTAATAAGTCAATATATCAATGCACCAATGCGAATAATTATCAACGAATTACCAATCTTGAATCTTGAATTTTTAATCTTGAATCAAATTTAATGCTTTATCCATGATGACCGCCTGATGCACTTTATGTTGTGCCGTAAGGCCTTCTGCTGTAACACCGCTGGATAGGCGACTGATAACCCGTAAGGTACAGCCGATTTGCTGTTTTACAAAAAGGGCCGCCCCCATATTGAGCGGTTCTTCCTGCACCCACACCAATTCCACATTTTCGGGATAGCGCTGTAATATCTCCTTGATCTGTTTTTCCGGGAAGGGATAAACCTGTTCCAGACGTAATATGGAAATATCATCTATTTTTTTCTCCTTCCTTACCGCATTGAGTTCATAATAGATCTTACCACTACAAAGCAACACCCTTTTCACTTTCGACGGATCTTCTATATATTTATCTTCTATCACTTCCAGAAACCGTCCTTCAGTGAAATCGGCAAGAGAAGAGGTGCACTCGGGATGACGCAGCAGGCTCTTGGGCGTAAAGACGATCAGGGGAAGGCGGATATCACGGTGCAACTGCCTGCGCAGTACATGGAAAAAGTTGGCAGGCGTGGTACAGTTCACCACTTGTAAATTATAGTTGGCACAGAGGCTCAGGAAACGTTCTATCCGTCCACTCGAATGCTCTGCCCCCTGCCCTTCATAGCCGTGCGGAAGGAACATCACCAACCCGGACCTTATACCCCATTTCTCCTGTGCTGCGGAGATATACTGGTCCACAATCACCTGTCCCACATTGTAGAAGTCACCAAATTGTGCCTCCCAGATGGTAAGTCCATAGGGGTGGGCCAGAGAGTAACCATACTCAAATCCCAATACACCATATTCATTGAGTGGCGAATTATAGACCCGCACAGGCGCCTGCCCTTCTCCCAGGGTCTTCAGGGGGAAATATTTCTCTTCTCCGTCTTCAGTGATCACCTCAGCATGGCGGTGTGAGAAGGTTCCCCGTTCGGAATCCTGGCCACTCAGCCTTACCGAATACCCTTCCTTGGCTAAAGAAGCGTATGCCATCAGTTCACCCATCGCCCAATCGTAATCGTCCTGCCCAATCATGGCTGACCGCTGTGCGAACAGGCGCCGGGTCTTGTTGAAGAATTTTTTATCCTCCGGTAATTTTGTAATATCCTTTGCCAACTCCAGGAATAACTCTTTTGAAATGGCCGTATCGACACTCTTCTCAAAATCGGAGGCTTCCGGATAACGGATATTCTTGTATCTGTTCGGGAAAAAAGGTTGAAGGTTCAGTTTATTCGATTTGAGCGACTCTTCATAAGCCTCCTCTAATCGCCGGTGAAACCCGGATACTTTTGTCTCGAACTCCTGGCGGGTAATGACATCTTCGGCAATCAGTTTTTCCGCATAGATATCCCGTGGGTTTTTATGCTTGGCTATGATATCATAGAGTTTAGGTTGCGTAAAACGCGGTTCATCTCCCTCGTTATGGCCATACTTCCTGTAGGATAGCAGATCTATAAAGACATCGGTATTGAATTTCTGACGGAATTCCAGTGCCAGTCTGGCAACGTATACCATCGCCTCTATGTCATCCCCGTTCACATGGAATACGGGAGAATGTGTCACCTTTGCCACATCGGTACAGTAGGTACTCGACCGTGCCTGCAAGTAATTAGTAGTAAATCCTACCTGGTTGTTAATCACTATATGGATAGTGCCACCCGTTTTGTAACCTTCGAGCTTTGAAAACTGGATGGTTTCATACACTACACCCTGTCCGGCGATAGCCGCATCCCCATGGATAAGGATCGGCAGTACCTGGTCGTAGTCATAATTATGCACGTTCTCCAGCATGGCCCTGGCAATACCCTGCACTACAGGGCCTACCGTTTCAAGATGAGAAGGATTGGGAGTAAGGCTGAGTGTAATAGTACGCCCTTCATATTCGATAGTACTGTTATAGCCGAGATGGTATTTCACATCCCCATACTTGATCTCCTCTGCATAATTCTGGGCATTGAATTCACGAAACACCTGTGCATAGGGTTTTTTCATCAGGTTGGTGAGCACGTTCAACCGTCCCCGGTGTGCCATCCCTATTACGATCTCATTCACGTCATACACACCGCCACGCGACATGATGGCATCCAACGCCGGAATGATAGACTCTGATCCCTCTAAAGAAAAACGCTTCTGCCCAACAAACTTTCTATGGAGATAGTCCTCGAAACCGGAAGCTTCGATAAGCCGGTCAAGTATCCTTAGCTTCGCCTCCCGGGGGAGCATCTCCTGGTTTTCAGAGAGTTCCATTTTTTCCTGTAACCATCGCACGATCTCCGGCTTGGTCATATAACGGTATTCCACTCCGATCGACTTACAATAGGTTTTCTCGAGGCGGGTTATGATCTCTCTCAGGGTAGCTTTACCCAGGCCTATCTCGTGCCCGGCTTCAAATTCCAGGTCAAGGTCACCCTCGGTTAGATCGAAATTCTCAATGGCAAGTGTCGGCGAATAGCTACGACGTGTACGTACAGGATTGGTCTTGGTAAAAAGGTGGCCTCTTCGCCTGTAACCGGTAATTAGTCTCATTACGGCCAACTCTTTCCGGGAGTTCTCTACTGAGGTACTACTCTCTCCCGGTTTTACCGGAAAACGGGTGATGGCTAAGTCAAATCCCTGAAAGAAATAACGAAAACTCTCATCCACACTCCCAGGATCTGCTTTATATCTTCTATATAAATCCTCTATGGCGTCCAAATCCACTGCATTCATCTCATCTTTGGCATTCATCGGTCAATCTTTGAATATTCGTATAAATGAAAAGTGAATATCCTTTCCACTTATATCGTATGAATGGTAAAGATAGTAAAATTGTTCATTATTTCAGGAAAAAATAGTACTTTTGAGGTTGAACTTCATCGACTGCCAGTCGTTGCCCGGCCGTATTATCCGGGTGGAGTTTCTTCTACCCGTTTGCTGATCGCAAAGTCCGGCACAAACTATCCGAGAAGAGACAAATACAATTTATCATAAAAAAAATTGATCTAATGACAAAAAGTGCTTTACAAATTGCAAGGGCAAGTTATGTGCCCAAAATGCCCGAAGGTTTGAAGGGTAATGTGGACATCAGGGAAGGTGCTGCCACACAATCAGTACTTGATCAGGAAGAGATTCAAAAACTCTTCCCCAATACGTATGGGATGCCGGTTGTTCAATTTATACAAGCAGCCGGTGAACCCGGAGTATCGGAACCGGTAAATGTGGGAGTGATCCTTTCAGGCGGACAGGCTCCCGGAGGGCACAATGTGATTGCCGGAATATTCGACGGCATTAAAAGGCTACACAGCGACAGCAAGCTATATGGTTTCATTCTGGGGCCTGACGGGCTGGTCAAGCACACATATAAGGAACTTACCGCCGACATCATTGATGAGTATCGTAATACGGGAGGATTTGACATCATCGGCTCCGGACGCACAAAACTGGAGACAAAAGAGCAATTCGACAAAGGGCTCGAGATACTAAAAAAACTGGATATCAAAGCGCTGGTTATCATCGGGGGGGACGACTCCAATACCAACGCCTGCGTTTTGGCCGAATATTACGCATCAATCAACGCAGGTGTACAGGTGATCGGTTGTCCCAAGACCATCGATGGCGACTTGAAGAACGAGCAGATCGAGACCTCATTCGGTTTTGATACGGCTTGTAAAGTATATTCGGAGTTGATTGGCAATATCCAGCGCGACTGCAATTCAGCGCGCAAATACTGGCATTTCATCAAGGTAATGGGTCGTTCGGCATCACACATCGCACTGGAATGTGCATTACAAACACAACCCAATATATGCCTCATCTCGGAAGAGGTGGCCGTCAAAGAACAGTCGCTCGACGACATCATCGACTACATAGCCGGCGTGATCACCCAACGGGCGGAAAAAGGACTGAATTTCGGTACGGTGATTATACCCGAAGGATTGATCGAATTTATCCCGGCAATGAAGAAGTTGATCCATGAACTGAACGACTTTCTTGCACACAATCAGGAAGAGTTCAACCTGGTACGTCGTTCCGGACAACGCGATTACATTATCAGCAAGCTCTCAAAAGAAAATGCCGATATTTACGCCAGCCTTCCCGAAACGGTAGCACGCCAGCTCACGCTGGACCGTGACCCGCACGGCAACGTACAGGTATCGCTGATCGAGACCGAGAAGCTGCTTGCTGAAATGGTGAAAAAACGCCTTGACGCATGGACAAAAGAGGGTCGCTATAAAGGTAAATTCTCCAGCATCACCCATTTCTTCGGGTATGAAGGCCGCTGCGCCGCTCCATCGAACTATGATACCGATTATTGCTACTCACTCGGCTATACAGCCTCCATGCTGATTGCGGCAGGCAAGACCGGATATATGTCATCGGTACGCAACACCACTGCTCCTGCCGCAGAATGGATCGCAGGCGGAGTGCCCATCACCATGATGATGAACATGGAACGTCGTCACGGAGAGATGAAACCGGTAATTCAGAAAGCATTGGTGGAACTGGATGGAGCCCCGTTCAAATATTTCGAAAGCCAACGTGACCAGTGGGCGGTTGAAACCGATTATGTATATCCCGGCCCGATCCAGTATTTTGGCCCGACTGAAGTATGTGACCAGCCAAGCAAAACATTGCAATTAGAACAGAAGGGCAACATCGAGTAATAACTCACTTTATACGAATAGTAAAAGAGGTGGCCTCCGTTGTGGAAGCCACCTCTTCTTTTTGTTTTGCCAAGGATGTAATCAGAAGAATCTGAAACGATTGTCTTCTACTCCCAGTTTATCTTTCAAAACCTCTACCGATTGCATCTGCAAGCGATAAGCATTGTTATTCAGTATATGGTTTTTCTGTTCGTCGGCATCATATTCGTCCGTTCCTTCGGTACGATTGACTACTGTAGCCACATACACACCCATATTCCCCTTCATCGGACCTACGACCTTATTAAGTGGGGCAAATGCAGAAACAGCATTCAAAGCCGGTTCAAATCCCAATCCGGTAATATTCTGGGTATTGAAATTCACAAAACGGACGGTATCGGTATTGGCGTTCATCGCTGTTGCATAGGCATCGATAGAGGAGAGGTTCTGTGACTTCAGATCGCTAATGATCTTTTCAGCCTTCTTCTCGTTCACCAGTTGGGAACGGATACCGGAAGAGACTTCCGACAAAGGTGTCATACCTGACGGTATCACCCTTTCTACCCTTGCGATGATACGTGAGTTAGTAAGGTCGAACTTCTTCACGGCCCCTACCTTCTTCTCATTGGCAGCCCAACTGATTACCTGACGCGAACCGGGAATCTGGGCTAATGTGAAATCATTTGCAGAAACAGTGATGCCGGGCATCACCATATATCCTTTTTCGGAAGCCAGTTCATTAAATTTCTGTTCCACATCGGGGGTGGATACGAACTGATTCAGTTCGTTATCGATATTGTTCGAGGTCTTTTCACTCGGCAACACCGGCATATCCACAATGGCCAGTTTATATTTATTGACCGGACGTGTACGCTCTTCCACCTGAAGGATAAGTTGCTGTCCGGGGATAGACAATTTAACAGGTTGACCTACAGGCGCATTAAAAGCGGTTTTTACCAGTTCAGTGCTGAATCCTGCAAGATCGATTTCCCTTGCCCATCCCATATCGCCACCGTTGGAGTTGGGATTGAGGCTGTTGGCAACCTCCGCAAAAGGAGTGCCTCCCGATATAGCCCCGTAAATACTGTCCACAAAATGGGTGATGACAGAATCCTGCCCCACCATCGAAGCATCGGGAATAGCCATCATCCTCAGATGTACAGAGTCGGGAGCGACAGTCTTATCGATCAACTTGTAAATATGAAATGAGTCACCTTCACGTTTTGGGCCATACATCTCATTGATTGCCGCAGAGCGCACGAACTCCACTTGTGTGGGAGTCAGCATATGTTCGCTTACAAATACGTCACGATAGGGTGTCTGGGAGTAATCAGCTACGATAGCCGCCGGATTGGCAGTATTGTCCAGCTCTTCAAAGGCTTTATGCGATTCGGCCTCCACTTCGGCGTAATCCTCTTCACTGGGTGTAATTCCTTTGGTAAAGTAGGAGAGCTTCACCAGAGGGGCTTCCATCCTGAAAGATGACTTATGTCTGTTATAAAACGCTTTTACTTCTTCATCGGTTACATTTACCACAGAATCAGGAACGGTGAAGTAGCTCTTCATCGCATACTCTATATCGGCATTCCGTTGTGAGTGTTCGAACGCTGTTTTCGCCTCCACATCATTCACAATAACCGCATTAGAAAGAAGAGATATATATTTTTCTTCCAGACGTTGTGTCCTGATCATCTCCTCGATGAACAACCACAAACTCTTGTATTGGTTCACCAATGCCTGTTCCTGAGGATTAGGACTTGGGATGTTTACCGTATTGATAAACTCTATCAGAGCTCTCCTGTCAAACATACCGGTTTGCGGGTCGAGGAAAAACGGAAGTTGTTGCAACACCGGTGAAATCGATTGTCCATGCACCAGATCATTCAGTTCTTCTTTGGTCACCGTCAGGCCTAGTTTTCCTGTCTGATGACCGAGCAAACGATCGCGTACCATCTGCTGATACACCACTTCGCGTATCTGCGATGATACGTTCTCATCGAGGGACGACTGTCCGCTTACCATCTTCTGGAATTCTTCGAACTGTGTAATCTTATCGGCATATTGCTGAGTTGAAATTACCTCGCGGTTAACTACAAACGCCTTGTCTTGCGCCCTTCCAAATAATGTGGTCCCGGAAGTGAGTAAATCTCCCAACACAAAGGCAAGCAACGCCAAGCCGATTATAATGACTAGGAGCGTACCTTTATCTCTAATCTTTTGTAAAGTAGCCATTTAACTATCTTTTTATTATACTAAGAACGTGATAAATTGTTATAATTCAAATAAGGGCACGAAGTTAGCAAAAATAACGCAGACAGCATTATTTTTTTAAGGAAAAGTGCAGATTTAGCTGCATGTCCGGTCAGGACAACATCTACTCTGCCGTTTTGCTATCGGTACTAAGCTGTACAACTTCTATTTTTCGTGCGGTCACTTTTAGTATTTTAAAGGTATATTTCCCTATAATAACAGTTTCATAGGTCTTTGGGAAACGTTGTGTGTGAAACAACAGGTAACCGGCAATGGTAGAATATTCATCCGACCTGGGAATATCAAGGTGGTATACTTCGTTCAGATGGTCTATTTCCACACGTCCCGACATTACAAATTCGTTTTCGCCCTCTCGTTTTACAAATTTCGACTCCACGTCATATTCATCCTCTATGTCGCCGAATATCTCTTCCACCAGATCCTCCATAGTGACAATCCCGGAAGTACTTCCAAACTCGTCCACTACCACGGCAATACTTTTACGATACTGCATCAGGTCGCTCATCAACCGGTTAGCCTGCATGCTTTCAGGCACGAAAGAGATAGAAGCGAGATTATTTGTCCAGTCCTGCGGATTATTGAAAATCTCCCACATATGGATATAACCGACTATATTATCGAGATTTTCTTTAAAGACCAAAATCCTGGAGATGCCGGATTCGATGAACAACTCTTTTAACCTATCGAGGTCGGTATCGAGGCTCACCGCCACAATATCGGCACGGGGCACCATACAATCCCTCACTTTTTTGGAGGAAAAATCGAGGGCATTACGAAAAATCTTAACCTCAGAATCGATCTCCACCTCTTTCGACATATCACTGCTATTATTCTCTATAACGGCATCGAAATTAACCCGGTAAAAGAGATCGTCTTGTCCCGAGGCAGACAATTTAACACCTGAGAGCCTAAGTATAAATTTCGAGAACCTTTCAAGTAATCCGGCAACAGGATAAAGCAATATATGAAATAAAAAAGCAGGTAAGAGAAACAGTTTCACCCAGAGATCGGGCTTTTTTCCAAACAGGATACGCGGCAGGAACTCATTCGTCAGCAAGAGGAAAAAGGTAGCAATCAAGATGATCAGGGATATTCTGAGAAAATCGTTGCCCGGTGCACCACTCGGGTAGTGGCATATGACCAGGCCGGTAAAATAAACAAAAAGAAGAAGCAGGATAATCCTTCCCACCATCATTGTTGCCTGAAACCGGTGAAAACGGCTGTAAATAGCATTCAGCATGTAGCTGTAAGCTCGTGTTGAACTACTGTTGACTACATATTGCAACTTACCGGAAGAAATATAAGCCAACTCCATCCCCGAAAAAAGAAGGGAGAGAAACAGGAATCCAACCCACCACCCTATTTCTACATGGTTCCACATTAGTTTAATTATAAATTATGAGTTATGAGTTTCCAATTACCAATTGTCAGTAATCCAATTTATTCGCATTTCAAATCTTGAATCTTAAATCTTAAATCTTGAATTTTGAATTTTGAATCTATCCCCCGGAGTCCGGTATTGATATCTCCTCTTCCGGGGAATCGTCTTGTAAAGAGTCGGCAGGCGCAGCTTCCGAAAAAGGAAGTTTTCCATCATGGGGTCGGAAAATACGGTAATCGGTCATCGTCTGGTTCGACTCAAAACCATATCCTTTGAGCTCTGTATGACCGCTCTTGATCTCAATATAAGCCTCTGAAAACACTTTTCCATTCTTCCCGTCCCAGAAGAGTTCTTCACTGTCGAACTGCTCTCCTTTCCTGTTTTCCACATGGACATTCTTTTTCAACCTCCACAGGTCTTTCACATTATAATACCACGCAGTATCAGCTTCAATGGTAGCCTCAATCTCAAAATCGGGCGTGAATTGTTCGAAATAAATCCCTTCCGGAAAATACCAATAGGGTTCCTTCGCCTGTTCGAAAACCATCCACAGATCGGTCACTATCCTATAACGGGTAATGCCGGAGTCTGAAATAAGCTGCGAAGCAGCAATCGTGACCATAGTCGGCACCGAGTCCGGGTCGTATGTAAAAGGTATCAGATTATCGTTCTTATCCTTACATGAAAAAAACGACATAACAACCACTGAAACAGTGATTGTTATGCGCCATATATATTTTATGTAACGATAATTTCGCAACATCTGTCCAATTAATAATTCCTGCCGATTATCTCAAACGAACGGTGGTCGTTTCCCCAATCCAACCGGGAATAGTGATCGTCTCACCGGCTTTGATTCCCATCATGAAGGCTGTTTCGGTATCCATAAAGGCGGCAGAGTAACGGTTGATAAGGTTATTAGCCTTACTTGCCACACTGGGATCAACCGATCTTGCTTTTTGCAGTTTGTCCACCGCAGCCAGGTAAACCAATCCTGCTTTTTCCGGTTCAGGGAAGACATTGGCAGCCGAGCTGGCATAAAGCTGGGCGACCAGGATATAGGCTTCTCCGTTATTAGGATTATATTCCAGGGCATCATAAGCGGCTTGTCTTGCCCTTGCAAAATTGCGCTGGTTAGAGAAGATACCTGCAAGCTGCATCATATAATCGGATGCTTTATTTTTATCGGTCTCCATTTTTGCAGCATCACTATAATACTTCACAGCTGTTTCATAATCCTTATCGCGCAGGCTCTTGTTGGCCAATCCGAGTGCGGCACTCGCCGATGGTTCAAGACGGTAGAGATACTCAGAAGCGGTAAAATAGAGATCGGTATCTGAACAACCTACCGAAGCAAGTGCATCCAACACTTCATTCAGGAATGCTTTATCACCCTTATTAGGCTCTATCTGATCGGCATAGTACTCGGTGAGCGTCTTGCAATCACCGGCTCCACTATTGACAAATCCTTTTACAATACCCTCTTTCACCTGTACCAGATAATCAGCGCTGGCTTCGTCGTTCGAAGTGCGGGCATTGGCAATAGCCTGATCTACATAGCCTACCAGTCTAAAATAATCAGAGATATACCTGTCTTTTTTAGAGTTATCAGCCAGATATTCGTTCAAAGAGGCAACCATAAAATAAGAATATGCATCAAGTGGGTTCAGGTGATCTTTCATATCTTCAACGGCTTCATTCAGCATATTATAAATAACCGACTGATCAGCTTTTTCCCCCATTAACTCCATATAATCATAAGCTTTATAAGCAATGATTGTCCCTTTGGCATCATCCTGACCGTAGTATTTGAGACGTGTATCATATATCTCCATCACTTTGTCAATATACTCCTTCTTTTTGGCTGCATCGGCTTCGGCAGCGTGTAACGCTTTGAAAATACGTGGTCCATAGATATAAATATTTTTGCTTGAGGCAGGACAATTTTCATAAGTATAAACCCACGGTTGCAATGCACCTTTATAATCTTCTGCTTTGGCAGATGTCTGCATAAGACTTAAATTCAGACGACAATTTACACTATCCTCTCCATGGCCGTAAGGCGCCTTCACTGGATCGTACCCCGGTTTTTGCGCTGAGGCGGTAACCACTACCACAATAGCTACCAAACCCGATAATAATAACTTTCTCATACTCCTTGATATTTTTATAAAATTGTTTTTCTACTTACTTGCTTTACTAAATGTCTGTTTTGTGGATTGGACAGAGTGTTAAAGAAATAGTTTAAACATCTGCCCCGAATTGATTTCTTTTTTGACTTTATTTTTTTCTATACAAAACACTAGTTAAACTGTCGTTTAAAGAACCAGAACTCATTTATATTCATATTGACAGATATTTTGAACATATCCTGGCTGATCATATAGTCAGTGTTGGGTTGCTGCCTTGTATAACCAAACCCGATATTAAGCATCGAGACATGTCCCGACATATAATCCCTGAACGGCAATCCTAATCCCACATTAATTCCGTATTCGTTGAAGGTGCCGATATACTTTCCGACACCGTTCACCGGATCATTTGGATCGTTCACGCTGAAATTGCTGTAAGAGTTCGAATAGGAAAGTCCACCCCTGAAACGTATACGCTGAAAAAAGTTCTGGCTCATCGGATCGATGACATACTCCATCCCTGCATTAACACGGAACAGGTTATTAAACCGGTTTTCAGATGAAAGGTTATCCAGCAAGTCGGGATATTCCAGATTCTTCCACATCTGGTAAGTCCCATCGAGTCCAACCAGGAACCGGTTGGTACTATAAGTGATACCTGCACCAAACGTATGAGGCAGTTGGAAGGAAGCATTTCTCAACGTATCGGTCTTTAATATCTGTGAGGGTGCCAATCCGGGAGTGTTATACGGGTCGCTGGCATATAACATCTCGGTAGGATTCACGTCCGCCCTGGCATTCAATTGTGGTGAATAAACCGCACCAAAGGTTACCGAACGGACCTTATCAATAGGATAAGTAAACTGTAACCCGAAATCGTACTTCAATTCACGGAAAGAATAACCATATTTAGTCTCCCCTATCAACCCTGATGCGGGAGCAACCACACTGCTGCGCGAAAAATTGCCGAACAGGTAAGAAAGATTGGCTCCTATGGAAATATTTTTAACAGGCTCCCACGCGATCCCGCCATATATCTGGTTCAAACCACCGGTACCCCTGTATGTCTCCCGATACTGGATATTTGACAGGGAGCGAACCGCTTCGAAATTATATCCCATCTTGGAATAGGGAAGCAAGCCGATACTGGCACCTACTTTTTTGAACAAAGGAAACTGCATGGCCACATAATCAAGATTGCCGTTATAGAAATCTCTCGGGTCGCTCACGCCATCTTTCATCCGGGCAAGATGTCCGGAAATACCGAAATCGAAGATAAAGGTAAGTGTATCCAGCTTCGAATAGGATGCAGGATTGGTCCAATTCACCTCTTGGCTCCTTCGCACTCCATAGCTGATTCCTCCCATAGCTTCCGACGCACCCGATACCGGATTCATTAAAAGTCCGTATCCATACCTGCTATAGGGCGAATTAGACCCTACCTGTTGTGCGAGAATAACTGTGGTAATCGAGAGAAAAGCGATCAATAAAGAGAAACGTTTTTTCCTAATATTCATCTGTTTGGGATATATAACCAGCTCATAGCCGCCTTGTTTCATATTTTTTTTAGCGTGTACAAAGATGACATATTTTTGCGATGTCACCAAAAATCGGGACAAACATCGTGTTAAAAAGATTAAAGTTTAATGTTTATAAACGATTTAAATATATTCAACGGCGGCAAGCTATATTTTTCATTCTTATTTTTTTATACTACTTCTATAGCCGTTATAGGAGACCACCTCCTCCAATGGCTTTCGTTTTTTAGGCCTTAACGGTTGTGCACTGTACCCTATGGCAATATCGAGCCAGACCCTCTTTGAGTCGGGAATGGACAAAATATCCCGCATTTTGGATTCATTGAACCAGCCAAGGATACAAGAACCCAAACCTTCGGCGTGAGCTGCCAACGCAATATGCGCGGCAATTACCCCGAGATCCATCTGGGCATAATCCTTCTGTTTCACCCATCCACCCATTCCGGAAGCAAGGTTCACTTTCTCTTCTACCAGCACGATATGTACCGGCGCTTGTTTGGTGAAATGGTTCATCCCTAACGCACGGGCAGAGGTGGCGTCGGCAACCCTGTTTCTCAGTTCCGGATCATCCACTACAATCATGTGCCATGGCTGTGCGTTACAGGCCGAAGGAGCCAATCGTGCCGCTTCTACGATACGTTCAATTTTCTCTTTCTCCACCGGGCGTGCCGGGTCAAAGGCGCGGTCACTCTGGCGGGTAGAAACAAATTCCAAAAAATCCATATCTTCGGTTTTCTATAAAGCATTCAGTGTAGCTATCCGGCTGATATACTTGCCAATAATATCAAATTCGATATTTACCACCGTCCCTTTTTGGATCTGATGGAAATTGGTATATTCATAGGTGTAAGGAATAATAGCTACCTTAAAACTATTGTCGGTGGGTTCCACTACTGTCAGGCTGACACCATTCACGGTAACAGAACCTTTGTCAACTGTCAGATATCCTTTTTTTGCCATCTCACGGTCGAACGCATATTCAAATGTAAAGTACCAGCTACCGTCAGCTTCCGTAACATCAGTACACACGGCGGTCTGATCCACATGCCCCTGCACGATATGCCCGTCGAGACGACCATTCATCAACATACTGCGCTCAAGGTTCACCTTACTGCCGACCTCTAACAGGCCGAGGTTCGACCGGTCGAGGGTCTCCCGGATAGCTGTTACAGTATAGGTGTCACCGTCGATGGATACCACAGTAAGACACACACCGTTGTGTGACACACTTTGATCGATCTTCAGTTCTCCGGTAAAGGAACACCTCAGGGTTATATGCAGGTTCCCTTTATCCTTTTTAAGTGCTACTACTGTTGCCGCTTCTTCTACAATTCCTGAAAACATATATTTTGATTTGTTGATTTACTGATTTGATGATTTCAAAATTTCACGATTTAATAATTGGTAATTAGTAATTAGTAATTTGTAATTTACTACAATCAATTACCAAATAGATGCGCGTTTCTCAACCGGCAGATACATCGGGTCGGATGGCCGGATATCAAATGCTTCATACCATGCAGCGATATGGGGTAACGCTCCGTCCACACGCCATCTGCCGAGCGAATGCGGATCGACCTTCGTGAGGCGAAGGATTTCAGCATCACGTACATTGCCGGCCCAAAGAGCGGCATAGCTCAGGAAGAAACGCTGCGCCGGAGTAAAACCATCGAGAAATTCTCCTGCTTTTGCCTGCTGCGTTTTCAGGAATGCATGATAAGAGACCTGCAACCCGCCATGATCGGCAATATTTTCTCCGAGGGTAAAGCTGCCGTTGGCATGTACGGTATCAAGCACCACAATATTGTCAAAATAATCGACCAGTATTTTGGCTCTCTCTTCAAACCGTTTCGCATCTTCGGTAGTCCACCATTCAGCCAGATTTCCCGCTTTATCGAATTTACGCCCCTGGTCGTCGAAGCCGTGTGTCATCTCATGGCCGATTACCACGCCGATGCCGCCATAATTGATCGCATCATCGCCATCCATATAGAAGAACGGAGGCTGAAGGATCCCGGCAGGGAAACAAATTTCGTTGGATGATGGATTGTAATAGGCATTGACCGTCTGGGGCGACATATACCATTTCGCTTTATCGACCGGCCTGCCCAGTTCATCAATCATCTCGGCATAGGCAAATTCAGAAGCACGCACCATATTCTGCCAGTAAGAATCACCCTTTATCTCAAGTGAAGAATAGTCTTTCCACTTATCAGGATATCCTATCTTCACGATAAACGTACCCAATTTCTCCTGTGCTTTTGCTTTCGTGGCATCGCTCATCCATTCCAGATTGGCAATTCGTTCACCCAAACCTGTCTTCAGGTTATCCACCAGTCCGAGCATCCGTTCTTTGGCTTCCGGGGGGAAGTATTTCTGCACATAAAGCTGTCCGACTGCTTCACCCATTGCTCCGTTCACGGCATCGATACTTCTCCGCCAGCGAGGACGAAGTTCTTTACTTCCGCTCAATGCCTTGCCATAAAATTTGAAGTTGGCATTGACAAAATCATCGCTGAGATAGCCGGCGGCAGAATTGATCACCTTCCAGCCCAGATAGTCACGTAACACCTCTACCGGCTCTTTGTCGATAATGGCGATGGCCGTTTTTACCGGTTCAATCTGCGCAACATTCAGGCTATCGATACCGGCAGCGCCCGTCCCTTCCAAATAGTACGACCACTCGAAAGGAGCGACCTCCTTGTTCAGGTCGGCTACTGCCAGTTTATGATAATTGAGTTCCGGTTGGCGTTGCATCTCCCGGGTGAAATGCGCTCCAGCCAGTTTGGTCTCTATATTCAACACATTCACGGCTGCTTTTTCTGCACCGGCTTCATCATAACCTGCGTTCCGGAACTGTGTCTTTATCAGCTTTTCATACTCTCCCCGAATCATTCTGGTATGCTCATCCTGTAACAGGTAATAATCCCTGTCGCCCATGCCTATGCCTGATTGGTAAAGGTGCGCAATATTCATGGAGCTGTTCATGTCATCGGGCCCTACATAAAATCCGAAAAACGGGTTAGAAGCATAACGACTTACCTTAGCCGTCAGCCGTATGATATCTTTCTTGTCGGATACCGTCGCTATTTCTTCCAATTGTGCACGGATAGGTTCAGCACCATCGGCATTCAACTTCACACTGTCGATACCCATTTTATAGAGGTCGCCCACCTTTTGCGCATTGGAGCCTACAGGATTTTCCTGTTTTCCGAGTTCCTCTATCAGGGACTGTATCTGCACCTGGTTATTTTCGCGTAATTGATCGAAAGAACCGTATCGCGCATATTCATCGGGGATAGGGTTGGCCTTTTGCCATCCTCCGGTAGCATATTGGTAGAAACTTATCCCGGGCGAGGCCGTAGTGTCGAGATTAGAGAGGTCGAGCCGTTCCTGCGGCTGTCCTGTTTTCTGCTGTGTGCAGCTTGTGGTGATCATAACAGCTAAAACGATAATAGGATATAGAATCCGTTTCATAAAATTGAATGTTTGGAGTAAAGAATAAAGAGCAATAAAATTTAAACAGTTTCTTATATTCTCATACAAAAGTACAAAAATAATTTGTTCGGTGTACATTTACAATATCGAACAATGAAAACAAGATAGCCGATTTCATTATAAGAAATGAGATTTATCAAAAAGCTACCGGTATCAGGTTGTATAATCTCGAGTGATACGGAGTGGGTTGTTTGATTAATTTACCTTTATTGTTATTATTCGTTTTAGTATTCAGCGCGTTTACATTCGTTTTGTGGGTACTCATGATGACAACAATAAGATTAATGACATTAAAAATATATAGACAGTTATGGCTCAGATAAAAAGCGAGAAACAGTATGAAGTTATCATGCAGCGAATAGAGGAACTGCTGCTTGTTACGGATGACAATACACCGATAGACAGCAAGGAAATAATCGAATTAGAAATGCTGTCTGACCTGGTAGAGGAATATGAATTAGAACATTACCCTATCGGGACTCCCTCTTTGCCCGATGTCATCAAACTGCGAATGTACGAAATGAACCTTACGCAGGAAAAACTCGCCGAAATGCTCGGATTGAGCCAATCGCGCATAAGCGACTACCTCACGGGAAAAACCGAACCCACGCTGAAAGTAGCCCGGGCTATAAGCAAACAACTCAATATTGATCCGGGCATCGTACTCGGGGCATAAATAATAACAATATGGAGAACCGGAAAAAAATACCATAAATACACTGTTCAAAATATGTTTCACACTCCTCTTTTTTCTTTCTCTCAAAATTCTCTTCTATCGGCTTTTCTTTCGAAAAGTTCGACGAACCAAGCATATCGGATTGTACAGCCGGATACAAAAATAGACAGGGCATGGATCGCTCCCGGCCCTGTCCGCTATCCTTTCAATAGTGTTTAATTTTCGTAGAGTTTACAGATGCATTGAAAGGGTTTTATTGTTCAATAAAATTGAATCATTTTCTCAAGATAGTTTTACCATCCCGGATTTTGTTGTTCTTTCAACTTCGGATTGGTTGATGTTTCCGAATCCGGTATTGGGAACAAAAACCGTCTATCGGAATAATCATATGCCCCGATCTTAAACATATCAGGATCCAGAATACCGCTTGCCGCATTCCATGATGCAGGCGTTACGTTTGCAGGGGCCACTTTTGCCGGAACTCCCGATACTCCGGGATTACCTTCTACAAAATAGACAGGATCCTTTGCAAGCCTATGAATATCGGGCCAGCGGCGTCCTTCTCCAAGAAATTCAATTCTTCTCTCTTTTAAAATGGCCTCGATCAAACTTTGTACATTGGGAAAAGACGCCAAAGTGAATCGGTCAGCCTCATCTACCACAGCCCTGTTCCTTATCTGGTTCAATAAATTGACAGCTAACTGGGTCACTCCATTTTGTCTGGCTTCTGCCTCGGCATAATTCAGGATTACTTCGGCATAACGGATAATGGGTGTCCAGTCTGCCATTTTTTCATACGTTTTATACTTATCAACCCAATATAGATGGTTTTTAGAATATGCCTCACTATAGGCCACAAGCTGTGTGCGTCTTTTATCATCCGCTAACCAGAAATCTGCATTATACATAACAGGACTGATACAAACCAGTGATCGCACATGACTGTAAAACTGTGAAAGCGAGCCGTTATTCGTTGCATTGTCCAATTCATTATTTTCAATTGAGAATATGGATTCAGAGTTTCCGGCATTATTTAAAAACGGGCCATTTGGTTCTGCTGTGAGTTTGTATCCTCCTATTGGACTTTCAAAAGAGGTATTTACTATTTTCTGTGACTCAGCCATAACCTGGGACATATCTCCCATGTGCTGATAGATTCTTACTTTAAGTGCAACTGCAGCCCCTTTGGTAGCCCTTGAAATTTTCAATCCACCTGCTCTCGTTGCGGGCAAATTGGCTTCAGCAAAATTCAAATCTTCAATAATCTGATCATACACCTGTTTCACCGTAGCTCTACCTGCACTCTTCGCTTCTTCCACTTTGTCGATAGAATTGATAGGGGCAGTACTTAACGGGACACCCATATGAGAGGCGTCTGGCGTATCTGCATAGGGACGGGCAAAATGGATCAGAAGTTCATGATATCCCAATGCCCTTAAGAAGCGGGCTTCACCTTCATAATCTTTGGCTTTCGCATCATCAATTACCCCGTCTGAGACAGCAAGCTTGAAACCCTCGATACAGATATTGATTTTGTTGATCATCTGATAAGTACATTCCCACATGGCTTGTCCATTTGGCGCTGACGTATTGTAAGTGCTGCCATATGTTACGGCAAAGAAAGCCTGCACATTCAACATATCCTCACCCCTCATATCACCTTGTTCAATAGAAGCAGCACCGAAAGGATAACCGCGCCTTTGATTATTTCCGGGATAATAACCGCTTTGAGCGGCATCATAACAACCCACCATCGAGAGTTCACACATTGCAGGAGTACTGAATGCAACACTATATCCTACAGAGTTGCGGGGCATTAACTCGAGGGTCTCTTCGTTACAGGAAATCAGGAAAAACAATGCAAAAATAATTCCTAATCCCGCATATTTAATATCTATTTTTTTCATATTCTATAGCTTTATTAATTTAAAAAACAACATTCACTCCAAAAGTTATGCTTCGCTGTTGCGGATTCCCATTCCAGTCGATACCCATTGCACTGGTATACACTTCCGGGTCAAGTCCGCTATACTTTGTAAAAGTGGCAAGGTTCTGCCCTTGCACATAAACCCTGAGTTGACTGAGCGTAAGCCTTTTGACAATATCCTGCGGGAAATTATAACCCACTGCCACATTCTGCAATTTCAAGAAATCGCCTTTTTCCATCCAGCGGGAAGATCCGTCGGATTCAAGATTAAGAAAACTTCCTTTCCCGTGCATAATAATGGGCACATTTCCGTTACCCGGATTGGAAGTACTTTGCCAGCGATCCAGAATTTCAGTACCATTATTTTGGAAATACATGTTCATCAAATCCCTTCTGGTAACATTTGCCACCTTGTTCCCACCGGAGAATCTGAAGAATATATTCAAGTCGAAATTTTTATACTTGAAATTATTGTCGAATCCCCCGAACCACTTCGGTATAGTATTACCCAATACGACTTTATCGGCGGCGGTTAAGCTTGAAGCCGCACCCAATGTTTCCGGATTACTCTCATTATACTCGTAATATTTACTGTCATTCGGGTTACCCTGTATTATCTTTCCATCCGCTTTCCTATATAACGGGAAACCATTCGCAAGATTAACACCCTCATATACATATCCATACAATGAGCGCATGGATTCTCCTTCCCGAATAATATAATGCTCATATATCATATCATCGAGCAGTTTTGTCACCTTATTGTATTGGGTAGAAAAATTGAACGAAGCATCGTAGCTAAAGTCTTGTGTTTTGACAACATTTCCGCTGATCTCGAATTCCATTCCTTTATTCTCCACAGATCCGACATTCTGGCTGATAACGTTCCAGGGGATACCTAAAGAGGGAGGAGTGGGAGCATTAAGTACAATATCGGTATTTACTTTACGCCAGTACGCAAACGACAGGTTTATCCTGTGGAATAACCCCATATCAAATCCAAAATCGGTAATACTTTGTTTTTCCCATTCCAGATTCGGATTTCCGGTTTGATAATAGGAAATACCTGTCTGTGAACCGTACAATTGCGAAGTAAAAGTATCAAGATAGGTGAAATCACCAATTGCATCATTACCTACCTGTGCCAAACTTCCCCTTAACCGGAAATCATGCACTGTCTCCTTTATTCCTTCCCAAAAACCAAGCTCAGACAAACGGACAGCGAAAGATGCACCGTAGAATGTACCCCATCGATTGTCAACAGGTAATTTACTCAGACCGTCCCTTCTTACAGAACCACCAATATAATAGGTGCCGGCATAGTTGTAATTCGCCCTGAACAGATAGGAAGCAATCCCGTTGTGCGAGAAATCTCCTCCTGATGATTGCGTGTTATAGGTATTAGAGATAATATAGGGCAGGAAGAATGAACTCGACATATCCCGTGCACCGGCATTTACATAACGATATTGGTATTTAGACCACTCGGTAACTGCCGTAAGGTCAAGATTATGTACATCGCCAAAGGTTTCCCTATAGGCTGCAATATTCTGCAAAGTCCATCTTTTACGCGTATAGTTAGAGTCACTGATCAGTCCATTATATCCACTTCCGTCGCCACTCTCTGGATACCATGCATAGAGATTGTTCAGTAATGAAATATCTGCCCCCATTAATGTACGCAACGTTAAACCTTTTACAGGATTCAGTTCAAAGAAAACGTTAGGCATTAACCTATAGGATTCATTTTTTTGTACGTTTGTTTTTAAAACCCACATTATGTTAGGCACGGTTAGCTCAATAGGTATTGTATTGGCTCCCCTTCCCAGGCTCTTCGGACTTGCCACATCAATATTGAATCCTGTAGGATGTGTATCGTCATACACTTTCACGTTCGGAAGCATACGCGTACTCGCATACATATTATCGGAAAGGCTGTTGGTTCCTTTAACCGGGCCGGTATTGTTCTGATAGGAACCGTTTAGTGAGAAACCGGTCTTCAACCAACTAAATAACTTCTGGTCGACACTTGCATTAAAGGTATACCGGCTGAAACTGTTATTCACTACAATTCCCTTCTGATCACTGTAACCCGCCGATACATAATACAGCGTTTCATCCGTCCCTCCCGAAACAGCAATGTTGTGACTATGCTGGAATCCGGTACGGAAAACATGGTCGCTCCATTTTGTATCGGTGTTTTCGGCATCCATAACCGCCGGTTGGTTGGAAGAGCCTATGTTTTTGTACTTCTCATTCGCGATCTCCACAAACTGTCGGGCATTCAAAAGATCGTACACTTTCGACGCAGATGATGCAGCAAGCCATGTATCGTAAGAAACTTTGGCCTTTTGGGCCGATCCCTTTTTCGTGGTTACTAAAATAACCCCATTTGATGCACGCGATCCATAAATGGCCGTAGCCGCCCCATCCTTCAGAATTTCAATAGACTCAATATCAGCCGGGTTGATGTCAGCAAGAGGGTTATTGTTCGTATATGAGCCGCCAATATTTCCCGAAGTGGAAGGAACACCGTTTATGACCACCAGAGGTTGTGATCCCGAAGAAATCGTATTAACCCCTCTGATTACTATATTAGGAGGCGTACTCAAGTCTCCCGAACTTTGCGTAATCTGTACACCTGCAGCCCGACCTGCCAATTGCTGCACAAAACTCGGGGTTGCCTTATCTGAAATTGTACTGCCGCTTACTTTTGAGATAGAACTGGTCACATCTCTTTTCAACTGTGTACCATAACCCACCACAATTATTTCCTCCAATAGCTCTGTATCAGAAAGCAATACAATCCTCGGATTAGCGCTTACCGGCACTTCCTGTGTTTGCATCCCCACATAGGAGACCACTAATGTACCGCCGACAGAGGCAGACAGGTTGAAATTTCCGTCTGCATCGGTCACTGTGCCCTGAGAAGTTCCTTTAATCTGGACCGTAGCTCCGATTACCGGTTCACCCGTTTCATCCACTACAATACCACGTACCTGTGTCTGAGCAGCAATAAAACCTACTCCCACAAAAAACAGGGCTAAAAACAACAGTAATTTTCTTTTCATACTCTACTTTTTTTAGATTAATAATTCACTGTACTACACTCATTTATTATATTATTTACAGACCTGATGGAACCATAGTAAGTCTGATGTACGGTATATTAGTTTTATGATACCGGATCCGATTGAAGTATGTGTTTTTTTCGGTCGACAGCAAAAGGTTCTGAAAACCGCACACGAGATCCTCTCCCCGCCGTAACAGAGAGCGTTCGTACGCCAAATATTCTTAAATAGGGAAGACGCAGTCGGACCGTTCCATAATAAGAAAGGGAACGGCAAAAAGGATAAGCCTCCGCTGAAAGAGGATAAGTAAATAAGATGGGAAAAAAAGATAAATAGGAATGATGGATTTTTAAGACGGGAATAAGGTTGTCGAAGAAATAAGATGGAATACCCCCCCCATTAACTTTTATTAATAAAAAAGAGGCAATACATCCGCTTGACTTAAAAACCATATTTTATTTATTTTTGATATAATTTCAGGCAAAAATATAATATATCATTATTATTTGCAACTATTAAACAAAGAAAAGCAATTATTTAACATTTTATCACATTATAAATAAAATAAAAACATCACTAAAAATAATCAACTGGCATGCTTTTGGATAGGAATTCTGGGAGAGTTGCAAAGGTATCCTTTTATGTCATGGGTAGGAAACAGGCGGCACCTATGGGTCAGTGCTGCCGACACACTAAAAAGACAGGGTGGGGAATCGCTCCCGGCCCTGTCCGTTATCCTTTCAATAGTGCTTAGTTTTAGATAGAGTTTATAATAAATTTATTGAAAGGATTTAATTTACTCCGCTACGGGTATCCCACCACATTTGCTTACCCCAGAAAGCGTCAGTCACCTCATCGTCAAATGGTTTTGAATTTGCGCCATTGAGCGTAAGTTCATTTTGAGGATAAGGATAACGAAACGGGGGGCTGTTGTGTCCCGGATAGACGGATGCAGGAGCCACATAATGCGTTTCGGGAATTCCTGTACGCCTGTAGAGAGACCATGCCTCCATGCCTTGTTTGAACAAAGCGATCCACTCCTGTAAATAGACCTGTTCTAAAGTACCATCAAACTTCCCGTTTCCTGCGAGATATGTTGCGATATCAGAGGCGGCAACTCCATTCTCGGCCAATGATACCTCTACAGCCTCATTATAAGCATCTTCTGCAGTGATGCCCCCGGTATTGAAACCTTTTAAAGCTGCTTCTGCCACATGGAACATTACTTCAGCGTACCTCATATAGGGGGTAAAACCTGCCGGATCAAGCCTGAAACGTTCTCCAATTCTCGAGACAGTCGTTAAATTAGGCTGGGCAGCAGCTCCAATAGTGAATCCCCGGTATGCGCCATCGGACTCTGCCGGAAGAGCGTATACAGGAAGCCTTGGATCGTCCAGCTCAATCAACACGTTGACCAACACATCACTTACCGCATGGTCATCGCGACCTTTGTAATCGGTGTACCAGGGTTCCTCATAAGGATCGCTCCCCGGCCACCAGAAGAAAGCATTGTCACTGTTACCCCCCATCACAGGATATCTGCCAGGATTGCCCAACACCTCTGACACAGTGGAACTTGCCAGATTTTGATCTACGGAAGAAATCCTCATCGCCAATCTTAACCGGAGAGAGTTTGCGAACTTTTGCCACTTTTCCGTATCACCGTAAAAAAGAATATCCCCTTCGCCCAATGCCCCACGGCTATTATCGGCAAAAATATCTGCTGCTTCCTTCAATTCACCTAACAGGGCAGGATAAATATCCTCTTGTTTGTCATATTTAGGCAATAGCGTACCCTCTTTCATCTTCAAAGCATCGGTATATGGTATATCCCTCCATGTATCGGTTGCCGTCTGGAAGATAAAAGCCCTTAATATCTTGGCAACTGCGAGCAGATTCTGATTATCATCCGTTTCTGCTTTCGCCATGATTTCATTTACATTGTTCAGCGTCAGATATACATCGTACCATTTAGCTTCAACGATTCCCGGCCTGAAGAGATATCTTGCTTCATCGATATACTGGATCTTGGCTAAATGTCCCCCATAGGTCGACGGCTCGTTCATATCCGCCCAGACATCATTCAGGTTATCGGGCCAGTTGGTAAGCACGAAGGCCAATACATTGGTTGCCGGTGCATCTTTTGCCCTATCCGGATCTTCATTAATTTCTTCAAAGCTATCGGTACATCCGGCCAGAAAAAGTATTGTAAGAAATAACAGGCCAAATCTTGTTATATATTTTTTCATATGATAATATTTAATTTTTTTACACTAAGGTCATATGGAACTCGCAAATTATCATGTTCCCGGGCGAGAACGGCTCCCATGCTCGTTTCATATTCATCATATACTACATTAGAACTTTAAATTCAACTTTATACCAATACTGCGTGAAGGGGGATAACTCGTTGTTTCTAATCCGACCCCATTGTTGTCCGCAGTTACCGTATTTTCCGGATCCAAGCCTGCCATATTGGATTTATGTAACCACAAAATAGCCAGATTAGTCCCAACCAAAGAGACTGTACCACCTTTTAGGAAGCCAGTTTCGGAAAATATTTTTTTCGGCAACTGGTACGACAGATAAGCCTCTCTCAATTTCAGGTAGGATCCATCGTAAACAGACAACTCCCTGTTGGAGTAATAGGATTGAAAGAAATCCTGGGCACCCGTCACAATATCGTTTTCGGCAAATTGTGAATTTTGAATATCGGCTTCGTCCAGTTGTGTAATCTTCACAAATTTCTGATCGGTCATGAAATCTTTCCCCAGAATCAATCCATTTTCACGAAAATCATTTCTTGCAGTATATTCAAGAATACCGGAATAGGCACCAAACATATTGGAGACGCTGAAAATGTCACCCCCCTTTCTCATATCGAGCAAAAAGCCAAAACCGAAGTTTTTATAGGTGAAATCATTGCGTAGTCCACCTAACCAGTCAGGAGTAACATTCCCCAGTTTCATGTTGGTTTGTGTACGCGGGCGACCGGCGTCATTTACGATGATGGCATTATCTGACTCCCTGCGAAGCATCCCGGTGCCATAAATTTCTCCCCAGGGAGCTCCAGGCCGGGCCTGAACAAAGGTGCTCCACTGGTTACCGATCTCATAAGATTCCAGCTTTTCACCAGTATTAGGATCTGTATATAATTCATTGATCCTGCTTTTGTCCTTCGCCCAGTTAAGTGTCACATTCCATTCGAAATCGGTGGTTCTCACCGGAGTTCCCGTTAATTGCACTTCCACACCTTTATTGTTGAAGTTACCGGCATTTACCAACATCGCATCATACCCGGTTGCCTTGGACACGGTAACCGAAAGTATCTGGTTGGTGGTTGTTTTATTATATAAAGCAATGTCAAATCCAAGCCGCCCCTTAAACATACTGGCTTCCAAACCTATTTCTGAAGTTTCCACTTTTTCCGGCTCCAAAGTGGCGGGAGGAAAAGTCCTTGCCTGGTAATATTGGGTAATACCGTAAACGGTTGACGTTTCTGCTGTAAAATAGGGATCAATCATATAGGCGCCTGTGGCTGAACCTACCTGTGCCCAGGATGCCCTTAATTTCAGGAATGTGAAGAGATCAGAATCAAGATTAAAAGCATCCAGCGGCAAAAAGCTCATACTAATGGAGGGATAGGAAAACGGCGTCCGTAAAGTGGAAGACCAGTCTTTTCTTAAAGTACCATCCATAAAAATGAAATTTTGATACCCCAAAGAGAGGGAGGCATATACACTATTGGAGCGAATCCGGGAATTATCCATATTGGTGAATGGAGAACCTTTGGCATTGCTGATCGTGAACAGGTCGGGAACTGTCAGTGAATTAGCTCCAAGAATATTCCTTGACCAGTCTAAATTCCTGTAATTTGCACCTACAAACGCATTCACCGACAATTCTCCAAAATATTTATTGAAGTAAGCAATAAAATCCAGATTCACCTCCGTATTTTTTTCATTGATCAGGCGGAACCAACCTCCATCCCACTGGCCTGCTCCGGCTAACATTTCGTTTGAACGGTAAGTGGTAATCGGATTCATTTCTGAATCATAATAATCTAACCCCATACGGCCTTCGAATCTCAAATATTCGGTCGGCTTAATAAACAACGAGGTTTTACCGAACACCCTGTTTTTCTGGACAGAATTGGTGTTCTTATATAAACTCCAGTAAGGATTGTTGTGATAGTTACTGTTCCAGTTGTACGGATACCCGTTGGGCATATCCTCCTGCCAATGTGCTTTCAGATCTTTCATATCTATCTGACGGCCTGTCCACTGACCGAGAGACTGCATCGGGTTGCTGGCATTATATTCGGTGACCGGCAAATTATCGCTTTCGGTACGGGCATAGTTCAACACAAGATCAAAATCCACCAATTCATGAATTTTCATCATCGAGTTCACATTTGCATTGTACCGTTTCAGGTCGGTATTCGGCAATGTTCCTTTTTGATCCCGAAATCCTAACGATAAACGCGTGGTAGCCCTCTCGGTGTTTGAAGTCAGCGAGACATTATGACTCATGGTGTAACCTGTCCGGTAAAGGTCTTTCACATTATTCGGATTGGAAACCCATGGAGTAGGCTGGTAAACACCATTTGCATCTACAGGACTGTTGAACTGTGGTATCAGCAAACCGATATCAAGGCGGGGACCCCAACTTTCATCCACACCATCGTTAACGCCTCCCCCTAAACCATTTACATATTTAAATCCATAACCGGGATCGTAACCGCCCACTACAAATTCCTGATAACTTCCGGCATAACCATCTGCCTGGGCTTCCTTATAAAACCATTCATCACCCAGATAACCCTGCCCGTACTTATTTTGCATCCGCTGGATGCCATAGACCTGATCAGCATTAAAGTTGGCGTCATAGTCCACTGAAATTCCCTGTTTGTCCCTTGCTCCCGATTTTGTGGTAATTAAAATTACACCATGCCCGGCACGCATACCGTAAAGAGCAGCGGCAGCTCCACCTTTCAATACAGAAACAGATTCTATATCCTGCGGATTCACATCGTTCAATCCACTACCAAAATCGACACTGTTTTGACGGGTGGTACTATTGGAAACCGGCACCCCATCTATTACAACAAGAGGCTGATTATCCCCCAACGAACTATTACCTCTTAATACGATACGCGATGAAGCCCCTAATTGCCCACCAGCCTGATTCACCTGCATCCCTGCAACTTTCCCGCTCAATGATGAGATAACGTTGGGTGATGCCGCTTTCACCAGTTCATCCGCATTTACGTTTTGTACAGCCGAACCAAGCGATTTTTTCTCCCTTGTAATACCCAAGGCGGTCACGATGACCTCATCAAGCATCCCGGCATCCTCACTCAAGACGACCCTTACATTTGCACTAACGGGTACTTCTTGTGTTTGAAATCCCACATAGGAGATCACCAATATGCCACCGGCTGGAGCGGACAGGTCGAAATTTCCGTCCATATCGGTTACCGTCCCCTGCACGGTTCCTTTTATCTGGACCGTGGCACCGATCACCGGCTCCCCTGCCTCATCCACAACCGTACCACGTACCTGTGTCTGGGCAGTTACAATCCCTATTCCAATAAGGAACAGGGTCAAAAACATAGTTAGCTTTCTTTTCATACTCTACTTTTTTTAAATTAAATGATTCAAAAGATATATAATACCTTTTTTCTTTATAAAACCTAAACAATCTACCTTTTTAACACTTTAGAGTACAAAAATAAATCATATTGATCAAATAATATCCATTTAATGTGTTAAAAGGATATTTTTTAACATTAACTTTTCGGAGGGTAATAAGAAAATTTTGCTTCTCCATCGCTACCCTTTACCTGTGTCTCTGGCTCCGGGTTACCATAAAAAAAACAGGGCGGGGAATCACTCCTGGCCCTGTCCGTCCTTTCAATAGTGTTTAATTTAACGTAGAGTTTATATTAATTGAAAGGGTATCTATATTTCGTGTAATTATAATCCTTATTTACCCAACACAATTGTCCAGGTACCTGAGAATGTTCCGGCATCAACTGATGCTGTTGCTTCAAAGGAAATCTTTGTATCACAGGCATCCACTATTCCCGTCCCATTTCCAAAAGCGAAGTTATTATAAGCGGGATTGCCCCACCAAACACTGGAGTTAGGCACCAGGATTTGTTTATCAAAGGAGATAGAATAATCCACGGGGTTAACCTTAATAATCAAAGGATTAGTTGCTTCCCCATTAAACAAACCCGCAATGCTCAATTCAGTATCTGATATTTTTGTCACTTCCACTTCGTGAGGGACTTCTTCCCACCAGGTATCCTCAGTGACGATACAAGTTCCGACGAAATCGTCTAAGACCAACTCACACACTACAGAATAACGTACATTGTATGAATATGCTCTACCGTTAACCCTCCAACCGGTTAATATTCTATTATTAAATCCGGTATGTTCAGTCCAACCGGGAACAACATAATCATCCTTCAATACCGCATTGGTAGTAAAGTAAAGTGTTTCTCCAATATCCGGTGTAGTAAGTCCAAATTTGCTATAAACATCGGCCATATCGATAGTAATCTCTGTAGGAAAAGTAGTGATATTGTCTACAACAACTTTAGCATCTCTTACAGTCTTGGTCCTATCCGGATTATCTTCGGTAGGGTCTGGAAGAACTCTTTCCAATACAGCAAACAACTGTCCATGTTTCAAGAAAGAATAATCGCCCTGCTGTTCAGGTATAGACAGCATTACTTTAAAATTCCCATCGGTCTGGCCTCTATATAACACACCATCCGTACCTTCAGAGCGCACTATATCTATTGCTACTCCTCTTTTTACATCATCAATGGGATAAGGCAATTCCTTGTCACAACTTTGTGCCGCAAAAAGCAAGGGCAGTATGAATAATATCAAATATATTTTTTTCATATTTTCTTTGTTTTTAAATTATTATTTATCCCAGAACACAAGGGGTACTGATACGTCATTCTTTTGCGGCATATTCGGATTTAACTCAGTTTCCGAATTGGTCGGATAGTAAAGTGAACGCGGGTAAGATGCCGGGGTGGAAAGTTCCACTCTCGCATCCGATTTCTCAGTATCACCACTTGGGTTAACGCCATATCCCGGCTCTTGTGTGTTATTGGGATTAAACAATACCGGGTAACCTGTGCGACGATAATCGGTATATGCGTCTATTGGATTCATAAAGTTATGGATCCATTTCTGGGTCATCACGATCCTCATTTTTCCTCCCGCATTAGCCGCATCATACTTTGCCAGTATCGCATCAATATATTCCGCTCTATCTTCAGCCGAAATCTTAGGGGCAGAGTTATTAGCTTTTTCATTTTCGTCAACCACACTATGGATGTGATCGATGGCTTCACTTATACCTTCACTCAAAAGAGTTCTGGCATCACCCGTGGTTTCACCGGCGAGAACAAGCTCCGTCAACATAAATTTAAGAGCAGCATAAGTTATCATTTTATGTGGAGCAATACCTGTAGCATTTGCAAGAGTAACACTACCTCCGTTACCATCATCATACTTACCACCAATAGGATATACTCCATATTTGGTCATTTGGTTACGATTATCCGCACCTGCGTTAGGCCCCATGGTGGCAAAAAATATTGACAAAAAGTTTCCGTTCCGATACTCATAATTATTGGTAGGCACATCACTGTCCTTCATTTGATTATAAAAATAGTAGGGAACCCGCGGGTCTTTTATCCCCGCGAAAGGATTGTCCGTAGTATTATAGGTCTGACCCATCATCGTTTCATAGAAGAATGGACTGACAAAAGCAGTATGTTGTCCGGTATAAGATGGAAAAGCCGGATGGCGTTCATCTCTGGGACTGGTGTTATTGCTATACCAGAACTGAAAATCTTCATTTTTTCCAATAAATGCATTTTCTGAGATCAAGGCGTTAAATTTACCTTGCCAGTCTGTGATATCAGATTTCGCTTTACGCGAATGCAATAATAGTCTCAATTTAATGGTGTTATTCAATCTAACCCATTTAGCCACATCTCCGCCATAAAAGAAATCGTCTTTGCCCGGCTTTAAAGCGTTGGCTGCACTAGTATTTTGCAAATCTCCACGCCCCTCTTCCAACAGTGCAATAAGTGCATTATAAATATCCTTGCTGCTATCCGGCGCTGGCGCTGTGAGTCCGGGAACATTAAACTCTGAGAAAGGGATATCACCCCAAACGTCTACCATCACCGAAAAGGCATATGCTTTCAAAGTTTTGGCAATACCGGCATAAATCAGATTTTCATCCGGTTCTGCATATTCTATAATTGCCTCATAATCATTCAAAACATAAGTATAAAAATAATTCCATGAATTGAACGGATTATTCGCCGTAGGCCCCATTCCATAATTCGAATCTTCACGGGGATTCAAATAGTGTACATACGAACTCAAACCATAACCGATAAAATTCCCCTGACTTAATGCCTGCACCATAAAATATTGGCTACCCGAAAGAAGCTGATTCAATTCAGGGGTCGTTGGGCTATTAGGGCTTTTGTTTATATCAAGGTAGTCTTTTGTACAGCCTCCCAGATATATAACAATGGATAAAGCCAAAAAAAGTTTTACTATATTTTTCATCTTTATAATCATTTAAAAATTCGTTATCAGAATGTCAATCTCGCATTGAATGCTATCCTTCTTGTGGAAGGGGCACTTTCACGGTCAATACCCTGTACGTTTCCGCTACCAAAAGCATTGGATCCCGGGTCATAATTGGTATATTTCGGAAATCCGGGAGCAAAATACCAAAGGTTCCTTCCCACCACTGACAGATTTACTGAACCGAGGAATGTGTTCCGCAGCCACTTTTCAGGAAGATCATATCCAAACGATACTTCGCTCAGACGGAATACGGTTGCATCAAAAGTATTGAATTCATGGACACTATTAATAGAGAATGTATTCCCTTCTGATGGAGAGAACCACAAATCGTTTTCCGACAACTGAATCGTATTTGGTATTTTATTTCCATTTGCGTCCTTCAAAGGCTCCCTTGTATTTGGGTCACCCAACACACCGGGTAGAATACGCGTACCCAAACGGTCTTCGGTATCCTTAGTCAAACCACGCCCCAGAAGGTCTGAAGCAGGCCCTGAAGACAAGACACCACCAACCCTGGCGTCAAAAATTACGCCCAAAGAGAATCTTTTGTAGCTAAATGTATTGTTAACCGACAGCCTGAAATCGGGATAAGGATCTCCCAAGTCACCCAGTTCGGTTTCTGCTATATAAGCTCCACTATTGGGATTCACAAGCATATTCCCTTCATCATCCCGGGCAATCACTGTACCACGGAGAAATCCATATGGAAGACCTGGTTTCAAAGTAGGTTGCGGTTCGGAAGTAGAACCCGTGGATAGGGTGATTTGTTCTACGCCATCAACCAACGAAATAACTTTACTGATGTTCTTTGTAAAAGTACCGGTTATATCCCATTTGAATGAGTTTCTTAAATTCACCGGCACAAAGTTGACCCCTATCTCTACCCCTTTGTTATTCAATTCGCCGAAGTTGGTGTAATAGGTCCTTGATCCTGTGGAAGAGGGTAAACTTAACGGAGCTATCTGATCAGTCGTTGATCTGTTGTACCATGTGAAATCTATACCAATACGATTCTGGAAAAACCGCAATTCTGCTCCCAACTCAACCTCAGTAGTAAACTCAGGTTTTAATTCAGGATCATAAGAAGTTGTGGGCAACAACATGATAGGATTGCCCCCAAATGGAGTATCCTGAAGATAGGTTCCATTTACATAATACGGGGATGCATCGTTACCCACACGTCCCCAGGCTAAACGCACTTTACCAAAGTCCAGGATATCGGAATTGAGTTCAAAAGCATCACTAAACACAAACGAACCGGTAACTGCCGGATAATAGTAACTGTTGTTTTGTATCGGCAAAGTGGAAGAGTGGTCGTTACGCAAAGTAAGATTCAAAAAAGCATAATTCTTGTAATCCAACAAAGCATCAGCATATATCGCCCATAACCTTCTTTTGCTTGTAGACTCTCCCGCTGTTTGTTCCTGCGTATTACCCACATTATATATACCCTTGAATATCATTATATTACCCTCCTGGTCAGCACTGTGAGTCGTCCGTTGATTGACATTATGTCCAACAGTAACTCTTACATTATAATCCTCATTAAACTTATGTTTGAAGGTTAGATTAAAATTCGACTCGATCTCCTGTGTACTATAGCTGTCATTGGTAATCTGACCTTGCCCTGCAAAACCAGAAGGGCCTACTGATCCAATATTGATTACCTGCTTACGATCCATCTCATATTGATTCCATCCGAACTGATAACCTGCCGACAACCAATCGGTAAAGTCATAAGCGGCATTTACCGTACTGACAGTACGATCCATCACACTGGTGATAGTATTGTATTTCCAAGACCATAATGGATTGTCAACACCACCGAAAGCCATTAAGTTTCTTCCGTCAGGCGTTTCGTAGGGCAAATTCGGGAGATCTACATTTCGCGGCACCAACATGGCACGAGCAAAAGAACTCACCGAGCCACCGTAATTTCCGGCACCAAAGAAAGGTCCATTCTGGACTGTCCTCGAATAGGATACAGTTCCTCCGACGGTAAGGCCATTATCCAGTTTTTGATTTCCCCCTACACTGAATGAGGTACGATCGAATTCGGAATAAGGCACATAACCATCCTGAGCAAGATTGGAGACCGTAATACTGAAATTACCTTTATCATTGTAACTCATGATATTCACAGAATTATCCAAAACACTACCATTCCTGAACAGATCCTTCACATTATTCGGATATGCCTGATAGGGAATTCTTGGTCCCAATTCTGGATAAACAGCATTAATGGTCGAGTACAAAGGTATGGTTTCATTTCCTGGAGAACCAAAAGCCGGCCCCCAAGAACCGTTCGCATTGGAATAGGTGAAATTAGATCCTTGTCCATAAGTATTCTGATACTCGGGAAGTGAAGCAATCGATTCTGTAGTATAGGAAGAGGTTAATGTTACTTCAAATCCTTTTTGGGATGGACGTACTCTTTTACTTCCTGCTTTTGTGGTGATCAGAATAACACCATTGGCGGCACGGCTACCATAAAGGGCTGCAGCGGCGGCACCTTTCAATACGGTCATACTCTCGATATCGTTGGGATCGAGGGTGGCAAGACCAGTTCCGTATGCACCTGCGGTGGTTAACCTATTCCCTGTAGTTACCTCTGAATTACTGTAAGGAAGACCATCCACAACATATAACGGGTCATTGTTTCCTAAAAATGAAGAGTTTCCCCTGATCAGTACTTTCGTGGCACTACCGGGCGTAGCCGAAGAGGCTCCCACATGCACACCGGGGATTTTACCATCTAACGAACGGAAAAGGTCTGGCTCCGCTTTCTGAATAGCTTCAGCCGGATCAACAATCGTCTGTCCATAGCCTGCAGCACGCGGCGGACGTGTTATACCCATGGCTCCCACAATAACCACTTCGCTTAGTAATTGTGCATCTGAAACCATTACTACCCGTACACTCGCACTTACCGGTACTTCCTGAGTTTGCATCCCCACATAGGAAATAACCAACGTACCACCCGCAGGGGCCGAGAGGTTAAAATTCCCGTCGATATCGGAAACGGTTCCCTGCGACGTTCCTTTGATTTGGATGGTAGCACCAATCACAGGTTCGCCCGTTTCATCCACCACGGTACCCCGTACCTGTGTCTGAGCCGTTACAATCCCTATCCCAATAAAGAACAGGGCTAAAAACATCATTAGCTTTCTTTTCATACTCTACTACTTTTTTAATTAATAATTCATTCGAAATAAAATTCTGGTTTTATTACAAAAAGTGAGGGTATATACGGCTTCTCTGATTCGTGAAGACGCATCATACCCTGTATTATGTTGTTGTGGTTTGTCGGGAAATGTAAAGTTTCAAAATAAGGCAAAAAGACTGGGGTAATATTTGCTGATATTGTTTCCAGAAAACACAAAAGGGGTTGCCGCCCTGACAAGGCAGACATAGATATACCGACCTTGTTCAAGACCAGCAAAAAAAGATATCGCACGCCGAAAACAGACTTCGACATGAAACTAAAAAAACAAATAAAATGGGATGATAACCTTTTAAGAAAAAGAGATCGGAAAGACTTTAAGAGGTTATAAAGCGATTTGCCCCCCCCCCCGTTAAGGTTTGTTAACAAAAAGGGAAGTATTGTATTATTTTCTAACTTTAATCTCATCTGTCTCTACTTTTTCAAATAATTTGTCACAAATTTATATCATTCTATTTTAATTTCACAATTTTATTTTATGAAAAATCGTTTTTTAACATATTGGGAAGGCAAATGAGAGAAAAGAGAGCAGACTTTAGCACGTTATGCAACTATACTTCTGAAAACGCCCACAATTCACCCCAACCTGGCAAGTTCCTTTTTTATCTCCTGAAGTATTTTTTCACTCACAGGAACCAGCGGCAGACGAAGCTTGTTGTGGATCATGCCTTTCAAATAGAGCAGGCATTTTACCCCTGCCGGATTGCCTTCTACAAACATAAGATGGAACAATATCTCAAAATCGGCATTCATCTTACGGCGCACATCAGCAGCATTGCCTTCCAGGGCATTCTTCACCAACCACACCATTTCAACGGGAAAAGCATTGGCAAATACCGAAATCACTCCTATCCCACCAAGCGCAATCACATCAGTGGTAATGGCATCATCCCCTGAAATAACGTCAAACCCTTCAGGGGCCTTGTCTATGATCTCCTTAATCTGATTTAGATCGCCCGAAGCCTCTTTCACCGCTACAATATTGCCACAGTCTTTCGCCAAACGTAATGTAGTTTCGGCCGTCATATTCACACCCGTCCTTCCGGGCACATTATAAAGTATGACAGGTAACGGGGAGGCCTGAGACAAAGCGCGGTAATGTTGATAGAGGCCTTCCTGTGTAGGCTTATTATAATAAGGTGTGACGGAGAGAATGGCGTTTATCCCTGAAAAATCAGTACTTTCCAAGTCATTTACCAAGTCGGCGGTATTGTTACCACCTATCCCCATCACTACCGGAATTTTACCGTTCACCTGTTCTACTATAAAACGTACCACTTTGTGCTTCTCCTTCTTTGAAAGTGTGGGAGTCTCGGCCGTGGTACCCAAAGCCACAATATAGTCTGTACCGCTCTCCAGATGAAATTGTACCAACCGGGAAAGTGCTTCATAATCTATGGAATTATCCTCTTTAAAAGGGGTGATTAGGGCCACCCCCAAGCCTCTGAGATCAACTTTTAACATGAAAGGTATATTTTTTCCAGCAGTTTATTCACGGAACACTCATTTTAAAAACAAAATGATTCCGAATCACAAAGGTATATATTTTTAATTAAGTCAGAAATTTTATTCACAGTGATAGAATAAAATCGTTCTGATAGTGTTATCTTTGCGGTGAAGTGAGTAAATAGTAATCGTATGCAATTTAACCCTGAAACATACCGTATGCCGGATATCCCTATGCAACCGTTTATCGACACGGCTGAGATATGGGATTATCTGAATAATACCCCTTCCTCACCCGAAAAAGTACGGCGGATCATCGATAAGTCGCTGGCAAAGAATCGCCTGAACTTGGAGGAAACAGCGACCCTTATCAATGCGAACGACGAAGAATCAATAAAACTTATCAAAGAGGGAGCTAAAGCGCTCAAGACAAAGATATACGGCAACCGTATCGTACTGTTTGCACCCCTCTACATAGGCAATAAGTGTGCTAATGACTGCATCTATTGTGGTTTCAGGGTCTCAAACAGGGAACAGGTGAGGAAAACACTTTCCAGGGATGAATTGATAAAAGAGATCGAAGCCCTGGAAGAGAGTGGACAGAAAAGGTTGATACTGGTCTTTGGGGAGCATGCCGAATACAATCCCGGATTTATCGCGGAGACGGTGAAAACAGCCTATAGCGTAAAAAAGGGGCGCGGTGAAATCCGGCGGGTGAATATCAATGCGGCACCGCTGGATATAGAAGGATTCCACATGGTGAAAGAGGCGGGCATCGGCACCTATCAGGTATTTCAGGAGACTTATCACCGGGAAGCATATAAAAATTATCATCTATGGGGAAAGAAAGCCGATTATGACTACCGGCTCACTTCACTCGACCGGGCACAAGAGGCCGGTCTGGATGATGTAGGTATCGGCGCGTTGATCGGCCTTTATGACTGGCGCTTCGAAGTGATGGGACTGGTACGCCATACCAATCATTTGGAGGCATGCTATAACGTAGGGCCGCATACCATCTCTTTTCCAAGGATTAAAGATGCTTCGATGCTCAGGATAGGGAAGCATTATTTCGCTTCCGATGAAGAATTCACCCGTCTGGTAGCAATCCTGCGTCTGGCTGTGCCTTATACCGGCATGATCCTTACCGCCCGCGAACCGGCAGTGCTGCGTAACGAACTCATACAATATGGCGTATCACAAATTGACGGCGGGACGAAAATAGAACTGGGCAGTTATGTTTCCCAACAGAAGAATCTCGACCTGAACAGGAGCCAGTTCCATATCAACGACGACCGTTCACTCAATGAGGTCATCGAAGAGTTGCTGCAACAGGGGATGCTCCCTTCGTTCTGCACTGCCTGCTATCGTCTCGGCAGAACCGGTGAACACTTCATGGAGTTTTCAGTCCCGGGTTTTATCAAACGGTTCTGCACACCCAATGCGATACTCACACTGGCAGAATATCTGGAAGACTATGCACCCGAAACAACCGCGCAAAAAGGATGGAAAGTGATAGAGAAAAATATGGATGAACTGAATGAAAAAATGCAGAATGAGGTGAGGGATAAAATCGCCAGGATCAAACAGGGAGAGAGGGATCTATATCGTTAATTATGAGCATAAACAGTTTGCATATCGGTATATTCGGCCGTAGAAATACGGGCAAGAGTTCGTTAATCAACATGCTCACCGGACAAGATATCTCCATTGTGTCTAACTTCCCGGGAACGACGACCGATCCAGTAAAAAAATCGGTGGAGATCTTCAATATCGGGCCGGCCATACTGATCGATACTGCCGGAATAGATGATCTGGGAGAGATCGGAAACAAAAAAATCCGGAAATCACAGGAAGTAATCCGGAAAGTCGATTGTGCCATCCTTCTGATTGCCGGTAATCAGTTTGGCGATTATGAGGTGCAACTGATCGAACAATTTAAAAAGAATGAGGTACCTTATCTTTTCGCCCATAACAAAAACGATATCGACAAAATCGCCGCCATCACCGTAACCGCCATTAAACAGCACTCCAATGCGGAGATCATCGATTTCAGTACTATCAATCCGGCCGATAAAGACAGGTTAATCACCGCATTAAAACGGATCATTCCTGCAACGGCTTTTCAAAGGAGTTCATTGATCGGCGACCTGGTACGCCCAAAAGATGTGGTACTACTCGTCACACCCATCGATAGCGAAGCACCGGAAGGGCGAATGATCCTACCACAAAATCAAACAATCCGTGATGCACTCGACAACCAGTGTGTGACAGTAGTAGTAAGGGAGAGCGAGATCCCCGACTTTCTACAATTAGGCATCAAGCCTGCATTGGCAATTACCGACAGTTCGGTGTTCGGGATTGTGGCTGAAGCACTCCCGGAAGAAATCCCTCTAACCAGTTTCAGCATTCTCTTCGCCCGTATGAAAGGTAATTTCACGGCATTTTTGGAAGGTACGCCACATATCTCCCGGCTCAAAGACGGCGACCATATCCTTTTACTGGAAAGTTGTACACATCAGACCAGTTGTGACGATATAGGCAGGGTGAAAATCCCGAAGTTGCTACAGCAATTCACCGGAAAACGACTCCATTTCACGGTCGTTTCGGGGCTCTCAGAACTTCCCTCGAATATACGGAATTTTTCCCTCGTCATCCAATGCGGCGGCTGCATGATCACCCGCAAGCAGTTGCTCAACCGGCTTCACCCCTTTATTCAACAGGGTGTACCGGTAACCAATTACGGGATGGTGCTGGCATATATCCATGGGATTTTCAGGAGGGCGACCAAGATGCTCGAAAAGGAACCAGTGAACCTGCCCCTGTTTCCCGACAACTGAAACAGCACATAAAAAAGACAATGCTCAGGATAGTCGTTTCTTTTACAAAAGACCTTATCAAGAGAAACCATATTATTTTTTATACTCCGCAATGATCGCCTTCACTCCATCGGGTGACACCCGTCCGTACACTTTCTCACCTACCAACACTACCGGCGCCAGGCCGCAAGCACCCACACAACGGAGGCAATTGATGGAGAATTTCCCATCAGAGGTAGTCTCTCCTACCTCCACTCCCAGTTCTTTCCTGAACTCCTCCAGCACCCTCTCGGCTCCACGGACATAACAGGCTGTACCGGTACAGACAGAGACAGGATGCTCTCCTTTGGGGATCATCGAGAAAAAAGTGTAGAAAGTAACTACACCATATACCTGTGCAACAGGCAGGTGCAGATTGTGAGCCACCACATCCTGCACTTCTGCAGGTATGTAACCGAACGTATGTTGTATTTCGTGCAATACATTAATCAATTCTCCGGGATCATTGTTGAATGCATCGCAAATCTCATTGATCTTTCCGATCTTCTCCTTCGGAAGATTCACTCTCACCTCTACACCGTCGGTACCGGCCACCTTCTCCATATACTCAAACACCGCAGGCGCTATATTTATTTTCTGATTCATAACTATTTCAGGTTTAAAATTCAAGAATCAAAATTCAAGATTCAAGATTTGGATGATACATTTCATCCCTCCTAGTCTCCTCGTTTCCTCGTCTTCCCACTTCCCCTTATCCTCCTTTCCACTTTCTTTAACCATGCAAATGGATAGTAACCTCGTTACTCTTCGGGAAATACTCGGTATGGAGCAGTTGGTGCGCTTTATGGCTGCCGGGCTTACCCAGATACTCTTCATAAAGCCTGATGATGGATGGGTTTTCATGTGATTTCCGGATCACTTTACGCTCATCTTCAGTGTAGATGGCCGCAATCCGTTTACTAAGTATCTCACTGTTACCATGATGATAAGGCTGTCCCCCGCCACCAATACATCCTCCCGGGCAGGCCATGATTTCAATCGCATGGTACTGCGACTTGCCGGCCTTTACATCATTCAGCAGCTTACGGGCATTCCCCAGACCATGCGCTATACCTATATTAAGTTGCAATCCGTCGAAATCGACTGTCGCGGAACGGATACCTTCCATGCCCCGCAGCGCATGAAAATCGACTTTTTCCAATGTCTTGCCGGTATAGAGCTCGTATGCCGTACGGCAAGCCGCCTCAATCACTCCTCCGGTATTACCGAAGATCACACCTGCACCGGATGATTCTCCCAGCGGGTCGTCAAAATCCCCATCGGGAAGATTGAGGAAATCTATATTGGCCTGCTTGATAAATGCAGCCAGTTCACGGGTAGAGATGGAATAATCCACGTCGGGGTTACCATCTACCTTGAACTCATCGCGCTGGCACTCATATTTCTTTGCCAGACAAGGCATAATGGAGACCACGATCATATCTTTCCGGTTCACTCCTGTCTTTTCGGCGAAATAAGACTTGGCAATGGCACCGAACATCTGTTGTGGCGATTTTGCCGTAGAGGGTACATCCAGCAGATCGGGGAAATTATGTTCAAAGAAGTTCACCCATCCCGGACAGCATGATGTGAGGATCGGCAGCCGCACTTCCGTATCTCCTGCCAGATACTGCTGAAGGCGTTGCAGCAACTCTGTCCCCTCCTCCATGATGGTCAGGTCGGCACTGAAGTCGGTATCGAATATGTAATCGAATCCCAGTTCACGAAGGGCAGAGACCATTTTTCCGGTGACCAGCGTACCGGGTGGCAGGCCGAATTCCTCTCCCAAGGCGGCGCGTACGGCAGGAGCCGTCTGCACCACAACCGTTTTGGCGGGATCGCTCAGGGCGCGGATGATATCGTTCGTATGATCCACCTCCGTCAGGGCGCCGGTGGGGCAGACCGACACGCACTGTCCACAGTAGGTGCAGGGAGAGTCTTCGAGGTTCATCTCAAAAGCAGGTGCCACCACTGACATGAACCCACGGTTCACGGCTGAGAGCGCACCTACAGTCTGCACTTCATTGCACATCATCTCGCACCTGCGGCACATGATACATTTGTCCACATCGCGGATGATGGAAGGAGAAGTATCTTTCCGGTACCGGGATTGCTCACCTTCATACGGCTGGCTTCTGATACCGAACTGTATGGCTAGACTTTGCAGTTCGCATTGTCCCGATTTGGCGCAGACCAGGCAATCGAAAGGATGGTCGGAGATGATCAGTTTGAGCACTGTCGTCCTCGCATTCAACACCCTTATATTGTGGGTATGGATCACCATTCCGTTTTGTGCTTCAGTCATACATGAAGGCGCCAGATTACGGCGTCCTTCCACCTCCACCACACAAATGCGGCATCCGCCCGGTTTATTCTCGATACCCATGTCGCACAGTTCAAAGTGACATAGCGTAGGTATTTCTACACCCGCTTCCCGGGCTGCTTTCAGGATGGTAGTACCCTCTTCTACCTGTACCTTTTTATTATCTATTGTCAGTTCAATCATAATTTCAAATTCAAGATTCAAGATTTAGCTTTGCTGATTTTTAATTTATAATTATACGATTTCATGATTTGACTACGTCGATTTGCAATTCACAATTTCATGATTTATGCCCTACTGATTCATTAGTCATTGGTAATTAGTCATTAGTAATTACTAATTTCAACACTCGCTCTCGGGTAATCATTCATCAGGCTGATGGCATCAAACTGGCATTTCTCCATACAGGCGCCGCATTTGATACAAATCTCCTGATTGATAACATGTACCTCTTTCTTTTCACCGCTGATGGCATGTGTGGGGCATACCCTCTTACAGGCCATACATCCGATACAATCCTTCTCCGATATCACATAGTAGAGCAAGTCTCTACATTGACCTGAACGGCATTTCTTATCATGCACATGTTCCAGGTACTCATCCATAAAATTATCGAGAGTGGAGAGTACCGGATTGGGGGATGTTTGCCCCAGCCCGCATAATGAAGTATCTTTGATGACACTACCCAAATTTCTGAGTTTCTCGATATCTTCCTGCATTCCTTTCCCATCGGTGATCCTACCGAGAGTTTCATGCAACCGCTTATTACCGATGCGGCAAGGAGCGCATTTTCCGCAGGATTCCTCCACAATGAAACCAAGGTAGAATTTTGCCACCGATACCATACAATCATCCTCATCCAACACGATCATCCCCCCCGATCCCATCATGGAGCCGGCTGCAGTCAGGCTTTCATAGTCAATAGGCGTGTCGAGATGCTTTTCGGTAAGACAGCCTCCCGACGGCCCTCCGGTCTGCACCGCTTTGAATTTCTTCCCATTCTTGATACCTCCTCCGATCTCATAAATAATCTCCCGGAGTGTAATACCCATGGGTACCTCTATCAACCCCACATTATTGATCTTACCCGCCAGGGCAAATACTTTTGTTCCTTTCGACCGCTCCGTGCCGATAGAGGAAAACCAGTCAGCTCCTTTTAGTATAATCACCGGTATATTGGCCAGTGTCTCCACATTGTTCACATTGGTCGGTTTCCCCATGTATCCGCTCTGGGCAGGGAAGGGCGGCTTGTTGGACGGTTCGCCCCGTTTCCCTTCCATGGAATGGATAAGCGCTGTTTCTTCACCGCAGACAAACGCACCGGCACCATATCTTAATTGGATATCGAAGCTGAAACCGGTACCAAAGATCTGATTTCCCAGCAATCCATATTCACGCGCCTGAGCAATGGCAATTTTCAACCGCTTAATGGCCAATGGGTATTCCGCCCGGATATAGATCACCCCTTTTGTAGCACCAATACAATAACCACAGATAGCCATCGCCTCAAGGATAGAGTGCGGGTCACCTTCCAGGATAGAACGATCCATAAATGCTCCGGGATCCCCTTCATCGGCATTGCAGACCACATACTTCTGATTGGCGTCATTCCGGGCAGCGATATCCCATTTCAGTCCGGTTGGGAAACCGGCACCACCGCGGCCGCGTAGTCCCGATCGTTTGACCAGATCGATAGTTTGCTGAGGAGTATATTCGGTGAGCACTTTTCCCAACGCCTGGTAAGCATCTCGCGCGATCGACTCATCGATATTCTCCGGATCGACGGTACCACAATTACGAAGTGCTATGCGTAATTGCTTTTTATAGAACCCCATATGTTTCGAATCAGGAACATGCTCTTCCGTCTCGGGATCGGTATAAAGCAGCCGGTATACCCGCCGCCCCTTGATAATATGCTCGTCGATGATCTCTTTGGCGTCAACCGGTTTGACCTGCGTGTAAAAAGTGTTATCAGGCAGTATCTTCAGGATAGGGCCTTTTTCACAAAAGCCAAAACATCCGGTGCGAATGATTTGCACCTCCTTCTCCATCCCTTTTCGTTCCACTTCGTCACGAAGCATCTCATATACCAGATTGCTTTCGGATGAATGGCAACCGGTACCTCCACAAACAAGCAAGTGCATTTTGTATTGGCTCATAAGCATCGATTTAAATGGTATTATAATTTTGCGGGATGATGCCATCCACCAATTCTCCTTCTTTGATATAACGCTCGATAATCTCGTCGGCTTTTTCTCTATCCACATAACCGAATACCATTGGCTCCTTACCCGGCAAGGTAATCTCTACGGTAGGTTCTGCGAAGCAGTACCCCATACATCCTGTCTGTGTGACAACCGCATCGACCCTTCTTTTATCGAGTTCCTCCACAAAGAACTCCATCACCTCTTTGGCACCGGAAGCAATACCACAGGTGGCCATTGCCACTTTCACCTGAACCAGCGATTCGGGATCCTCCGCCCTATCCCTCAGACTCATGCGGGACATTACTTCTTCCTGTCTCTTTTTCAGGTCGGCAAGTGTTTTGATTTCTGTCATATTATTTAAAGTTAATTGTTTATACTTTCTTCGTTCAAGATTCAAAATTCAAGATTTCAGACCTGACTACGTCGATTTACAATTCAGATCCCAGGTTCAAGGTTCCACATCACCCTCTCTCCCAATTTCCCCAGTCTCCCAGTCTCAGTATCTTACCTAACCACATCATCTTTATTCTTTGCTCTTTATTCTTACTTATAAGCATAAAAAGTTGTGCGACGACCGTTTTTTATAAATTTCTCTCAAATTCTCCCGGATATATTCCCTTACCGCACCCAGCATCCGGGGATGTTGTAATTCAATTCCCTGTTTCTTCAACTCATCGGAATCCAGTATAAATTCTGCTTCATCAATTCGACAGGTAAACCGGAAGCAGACATGGGGATTTGCTCTCAATAAAAGAGCAAGATATCCTCCCATATCGCCCAACGGCAGACAGTCGGGATGATCGGTATGGTAGATCGCTTCCATCTCACTGCCTCGGCCTTTTTCCGAAAACACTTTCAGTCTTCCGTCTGTCTGTTCACAGGTCATTTTCAAAAAGGGAACTCCCAAACCGACTTTTCGGGTGGTACGGGTGGTAAAGAAAGGATCGTCCAGTTTCTTCACCGTCTCCGCATCCATACCGGCACCATCATCTTTTATGCGGAACAGCAACGTGTGATCGCGACTATTCACCATCAGGCCGATCTCGATTCTCTGCGCACCGGCACGCAGGGAATTCTGTACGATATCCATCATATGCATCGCCAGATCAACCATAACGCAAATGAGAAAATGCATCTGTAAAACTCTCCCAAGTCGGCTCCTTCATATCAAACCATGTATAGGCACAGGCAATATCCTCCGGATAATGGGCATCTGAACTTTGCAGAAAACGCTTTCCCACCAGTTCGGGATGACTCCTGAGAAATGCGTCCGGGGTTGTCGCCTTCGAAATCTCCAGCGCTTCATATTTCAGGTCAAAAGGAACAAAGCCGAGTTGACTGATCAGGCTGTTCTTCGGCCGGTCGATATGCGCCGGCACAAAAACACCACCCAACCGGTGCACCTGTTCTGCCACATCCTCTATACCATCCTCTATACTCATAAACAACGATCGCTCTTCTTCATAGACGACCCGGTCGTTTTCATCCACTGCGACCTGATATCCAAAGCGAACAGGATCGTTTTTCATCTTTGTCATCCGTCCATCCAGATAAGACTGAAACACTTCCACCGCCTGCAGATGGGGAAAATAACAGAGTGCATGCACTTCTTCCCGTGTATTCACCTCACATCCGGGAATAACATATAGCCCTGCCTTTTCACCCAATTCCATACATACCCGTACATTCCTTGTGCTGTTATGATCGGTAATGCCGATTATCTGCAACCCTTTCTCCTTCGCAATACGGATAATATTACGAGGACTCATATCCAGATCCCCGCAGGGAGAAAGACAGGTATGTATATGTAAATCGGCGTTCATATTTGCTTACTCCGTGTTAGTAATGAACAAAAACCGAACAACTACTGAATAACCCGAAACAGTTCTCCCGCCGTTTCGAAGGCAGGCTTCTTCGATGCAAGGATGACCACCTCTTCCAATTCGGCCTGCTCCAGCACATCCAGATCCACTTTCCGTTCGTTCACCACGATGATGGCACTCAACTCCTTCAACGAAGCAACCGCTACGATATTTTTGTGCACCTGTGAGGTAATCCAGAGCATACCGGACTGCGCCTTGCCCATCACATCACTTAGCAAATCGGAGACATAAGCGCCGTCCACAACCCTGTCGAGCCATATTTCACCGGACAGGCACTCATAATTCAATTTTTCTTTCAGGTTATTTAGGCTTATTTTCATAACTCATAATTCATAATTTATTTTTCACCTTCCTACTCCCCACTCTCCCAGTCCTCCCAGTCTTTCTACACCTTATCCACATATTTATCGAGCCGTCCCTTCCCCCATATTTTCTCTATAACTACAAAGGCCTGGTCGGGACTCAGTTTATAATTCTTCTCCATCACACGCTGCACAAACACACAGTGCGAGATACTGGCCTTCCCTTGCACAATGTCCTCCGCAAGGTTTCTACAACCGGGTGCGCCACAGGCACCGCAATCGAAACCGGGGAAATAGGTCCTCAGCCTCTCTATGCGTTGCAGTTTGATAAGGGCTTTTTCCATATCCTCATCCAGCAGCAGGCCGTCGCGCGGATAAACGGGATCGACACCCGACATTGTATGAAGTATCTTCTCGTATTCCATCAGAGGGTTTCTCACCCTTCCGTTATCGGCATCTTTCAGTTTTTGCAATCTCTTCTGCCGATGTTCCAACCGCTCCACTGCCAGAAATCGGTTCCCGGGACAGAGAATACCACCCGCACAACCTTGGTCGCAGGCACGCATCTCCAGAAAATCGATATCGGAAACATGTCCCGATTCAAGTTTTTCCAGAAACTCGATCACATTATCCATCCCGTCGATGGCAAGCCCTCTTCCGGGGAAATATTTTTTTTCGGTTCCCGATAACGACCAGTTGACGGAATCGGGTCTCATATTGGCGAAGGTTTTATGTAATCCCGGTTTTTTAAAGCCGTACAATATCTTGGATGCTTTATTGTAAACTGCCGTCATATTGACAGTCCCGTTGATAGGTGATTTCTCTTCTCCTACCGGTGCACGGGCAGCCACAGTTTTCGCAGCACAGGGAGTAACATAATAAATGGATAACTTTTCCGGGGCGAGGCCTTCTTTCTCTTTTGATCTCCGGAGATAAAGTGCGGCAATATCATGAGGCGCTTTCAACCGCATGATCTGCCCGGTGAGTGAAGGATACTGCACCTGGATAAGTCGTACAACCGCAGGACAATAGGAACTGATAAGCGGATGCGAAGGATTTTGTTGCGCCACGGCCTGATAAGCTTCCTTCATGAAATCCACGGCCTGCTCTACTTCGAATACCTCATCAAACCCAACCTGTTTCACGGCACTCAAAACCTGGGTAGCTGAATATTCCGAAGGGAACTGGCCGATAAAAACGGAGGGTACAAGCGCGATCTTATAGTTTTCCGGCGGAAGGGTGCCAAGACCATCATCCTTGGCATAGATGGCCCGCTGCGGACAGACACGGAAACACTCACCGCAATCGACACATCTTTCGGGTTGTATACGCGCATATCCGCCCATGATCCGGATAGCCTGTGTGGGACACACACGCATACAATGGGAACATCCGGTACACCTGTCAGGATCGATCTGTATGGAATGTGTGTAGTTCCTGTCTTTCATAACAGTACCTCATCAAATATTAACTATAAATTCCAGCCGTGTGCCCACGCCAGGGATGGAAGTAAGCGTCATCTCGTCACTGTTCTTTTTGATGTTGGGCAGTCCCATTCCCGCTCCGAATCCCATCTGGCGAACCTCTTCCGTGGCCGTAGAAAACCCCTCTTCCATGGCTTTTTCAATATCTTCAATACCGGGACCTTCATCTTCAACCACAACATGGATACAGAACGGTTGAATATCCACACTCATGACACCCCGGCAAGCATGAGCTACTACGTTCATCTCTGCCTCATAAAGCGCTATCGCGATCCTTCGCAACAAAAGCGGGGAAATATTGAACTGTTTCAACGTTTTCTTCACTTCCGAACTCGCACTACCTGCGGCACTGAAATTACTCCCCTCTATGTGGTGCTCTATTTTCAATTGATCTTTCAATTATCCATTGTCAATTGTCAAAATCAGTACATCATCACTACTTCCCGATAAATCGGGACAAGTTGTCCCGACTAGTCGGGATCATTAAATCGACTTTTATACCCATTTCATTCCCGAACCGGTTTCAATCCGTTTTGATAAAGCCTGCCGGCAATTTCAAACACAGTCAATCCGGATTCAATGATCGCTATATTGTTTTCTTTCGCCAGTTGAAGCATCTCGTCCGATATCCGTTTACCGCGAGCGAAAATAATACAGGAAATATTGGATATCTCCGCAGTACGGATCGCCTGCAGAGTGCACAATCCTGTTATCAGGAGCGTGTTTTCCATATAATAACGCAGTACATCGCTCATCAGATCTGAAGCGAAAACATTTGTGTAATCGTGGAATGTATTACAATCGAGTTGAATTGTACCGTTAATAATTTCGTTTACCTGGTGTAAATTCATTTTTTGTTTCAAACAATGTACGAAAACAGCTATCCTTATGTTTCCTGAAAGTGTTATTTCGCAACTATTTATATCATATTACTACTATTTTATCAGAAACAACCTCGTAAAAGTAATATTGCGGAGCAAAAGACATCTTTTTAATAATTTGATTATTAGATAATTAAAACAATTCCCCGCTACATTTCACAAAGTAAAACATTTTCCTTAGATTAAAGAAATTTTTCAGTAATTAAATTCAATAAATTTTTAATATCCTCTTTCCACATAGTGCGTATGCAAGAGATGATGTGACTTCTCACCCAGGGGTTCATTGAGAAAATCCTTATATAGCCTTGCTATTTCCGGATTTTCGTGTGACTTACGTATCGCCTTATGTTCATCTTCAAAATAAATGGATGCGGCACGCCTTTCACGTATTTCCGCATTGGTCGGTATGGGTTGGCCTCCTCCCCCCAAACAACCACCCGGGCATGTCATCACCTCGATGAAAGCATACGCAGATGTGCCATTTTTAATCTGATCCAACAATATACCGGCGTTTTTTAGTGTGTGGGCAACCGCCACTTTCAATATGGTTCCATTCAAATTGACGTCGGCTTCTTTTATCCCCTGCAAGCCCCGGACCGACCTGAAATCGATATTGTCCAGCCTTTTTCCTGTGTAAAGCTCATAGGCAGTTCTCAACGCCGCTTCCATTACACCGCCCGTGGAGCCGAATATAACTGCCGCACCGGTCGATTCGCCCAACGGGCTGTCGAATTCCTCTTCCGGAAGTTGTGTGAATTCAATCCCGGTTTCACGAAACATACGTGCCAGCTCCCGGGTTGTGAGGGAGTAATCCACATCAAAAAAGCGTTCTTTTTCCGTAAGGTTCAATTTTTCTTTCCAGTATTGGAATGCGCCGTCCATTTCAGGCCTGCGTGCTTCATATTTTTTGGCGGTACAGGGCATGATGGATACCACTACGATATCCCGCGGATCAATACCTGTCATTTCTGCATAATAGGTTTTGGCTACCGCGCCGAACATCTGTTGTGGAGATTTACAGGTGGACAAATGCCCCAATAGTTCCGGATAAAAATGCTCGATAAATTTTATCCATCCAGGTGAACAGGAAGTGATCATCGGCAATGTGCCACCGTTTTTTATCCTATGGAGCAATTCGTTTCCCTCTTCCACAATAGTGAGGTCTGCCGCGAAATTGGTATCGAAGACCCGTGAGAATCCAAGCCGCCTCAGGCCGGCCACCATCTGTCCCGTGACCAGGCTCCCATAGGGCATGCCCATTGCTTCTCCGATGCCCACACGGACAGCCGGTGCAGTCTGCACCAGCACTACCTTTTCCGGATCCTGCAACGCTGCCCACACTTCGCTTACCGAACTTTTTTCAGTGATAGCTCCCGTTGGACAAACCAAGGCACACTGGCCGCAATTTGTACAGACGACATTCCCCAATCCTTTATCGAGAAAAGCAGATACCTTTGTTTTCAACCCTCGTCCCGAGAAATCGATCGCTTTTACATCCTGTATATTGTTGCAGACGGCAACACAACGTCCGCAAAGGATACATTTTTCAGGATCACGGACCAGAGAAAGAGAGGAATCATCTTTTGCGTAATACTCTTTGCGGGTCCGTACAAACCGTTTCGAATTGATACCCAATGTAAAGGTCAACTGCTGCAGTTCACAGTTTCCGTTCCGGTCGCAGACCAGGCAATCCTGCGGATGGTTGGCCAATAACAGTTCAACATTCAATTTCCGGGCTTCCATCGCACGCAGGCTGTTGGTCGATATCTCCATCCCTTCGGTAACTTTTGTGATACAGGAGCGCAACAAAGACCTGGCCCCTTTCACCTCTACTACACATACTCCGCAGGATGCATTTTGAGATACATCCTTCAGATAACACAAAGAAGGCACATGAATGCCCACCGAACGGCAGGCTTGCCAGATGGTACATCCTTCGGCTACCTGAACAACCCGGTTATTTATCCTGATTTCCATAATATGCGATTTTACCTATTGACATTTGACATCACACCTCAGGCACCTCTCCACTTCGTTACGGGCCTGTTCACCCGTAAATCCGAATGAGATCTCATTGAAATTATTCATTCTGTCTTTCACCGAGAGTCTTCTGGCCACGTTTTTCGGGCTTGGCTTCGGATTCATGGGTACCTGATTTCCATAATGGAATTCGCGCGACAAAAGATGAAATCTCTCTTCGCCCATCAGTGCCTTGTCGATAGCGGCAGCGGCTTTCTTTGCCATTCCCATTGCCTCCGCGGCGGTTGAAGGACCGCTGACAGCATCGCCGCCGGCATAGATCTTCGGATCAGATGTTTGACAGGTGAACGCATCCACCTTTATTCTGCCATCTTTTTCCATATCCAGACTGTCCCCCAAACTCTTTGAGTCGACCCGCTCCCCGATAGCCAATATAATGGAATCACAGGGAATTTCTTCAAATATCCCGGTTGCCACAGGTTTCCTTCTTCCCGAACGGTCAATGCCTCCCCGTGACATTTTTTCGATCCGCAGCGCCCTGACCTGTCCGGAGGTATCGGCAATGATCTCATGGGGAGATGAGAGGAATCGATATTTTATTTTTTCTTCTTCCGACTCGGATATCTCAACGGCATTGGCAGGCATATCGCTCTTTTCGCGTCGATATACAATAGTCACATCCCTGCCCATTCGTAGGATACTGCGTGCGGCATCGATAGCTACGTTACCGGCACCGATGATCACTACATGCCGGCCGAGCCCGGGGACTTCACCTGATGCGATCTTTTTTAAAACTTCAGTGCCGGCGAGAACACCCTTTGCATCTTCACCCGGAATATTCAAATCGGCATCTTTCCATGCTCCAATCGCCATATAAATAGCGTCAGACTCTTTTCTCAGATCCGTCAACGAGAGATTATTTCCCAATCGTTGATTGAATTTGAATTGAACCCCCAGCTTCTTAATTACCTTTATCTCTTTCTGCAGAAGCTCTTTAGGTAAACGATATTGCGGAATGCCAAAGCGAAGCACTCCGCCGGCCTCCGGCAAGGCGTCGTAAACGATAACCTCATGCCCTAAGCGTACGAGATAAAATGCGGCCGTAAGCCCGGCAGGTCCGGCGCCCACTATGGCGATCCGTTTTCCGGTAGGAGGTAGTTTCTCTTTGACCAACTTCCGATAGATCTCATTCTCTTTCCCGAGTTGATACATGGTGTCCGCCAGATAGCGGTGGATCTCTCCCTGTGAAACCGGCTGATCCAGCATCTCACGCCGGCAACGCATCTGGCAATGGAAGTGGCATATCCTGCCAATCGTTCCCGGCAGCGGATTATCGCGCAGTGTAAGCTCAAAAGCATCCTCATATCTGCCTTCTTTTATCAGTTCGATATAGCCGGGGATGTTCATGTGCAACGGACAGCTGTTTTCACACAATGCCATATACAACGATTCGCACGTCCCTGCATGACAACGTTTTTCTCTGATATGCTCCTCGTATTCGTGCCTGAAATATCTCAATGTGGTCAGGATCGGATTGGGTGTGGTCTGCCCGAGCGCACAAAGCGACGAATCTTTGATGACACCGCTAAGGAGCTCCAGTACGGCCAAATCGGCAGGAGTCCCCTGCCCCCTTGTGATGCGGGTAAGGATAGCGAGTGCCTGTGCGGATCCTTCGCGGCAGGGTGTACATTTTCCGCACGATTCCCCGGCATTGAATTCGAGAAAATAACGTGCCACATCTACCATGCAGTTGTCCTGGTCCATCACGACCATACCGCCGGAACCCATGATGGCACCTATGCTGTTCAAAGACTCGTAGTCGACAGGTGTGGAAAAATATTCCAACGGTATGCAGCCTCCCGAAGTGCCGCCTGTCTGTACAGCTTTTACCCGCTTGGAAGTGCCTGTCCCTTCTCCGATACCGAAGACAAACTGTTCCAGTTTAGAGCCCAGCGGAAGTTCCACCAGTCCGGTATTCTTCACCTTTCCGACCAGCGAAAATACTTTTGTACCGGTACTTTTCTCCGTACCGATGGCGCTGAACCATTCACTCCCTTTCTCTATGATGACAGGTGCATTGCACCATGTCTCCACGTTATTAATGTTCGTGGGCTTTCCATACAATCCCCTGCTTGCAGGATAGGGAGGGCGGGGCATCGGGCGTCCGGCCTTTCCTTCAATGGAAGCGATCAGTGCCGTCTCTTCACCACAAACAAATGCTCCGGCGCCTTCCACAATATCCAGACTAAAGCTGAAGCCGGAATCCAGGATATTTTCACCCAACAGCCCAAATTCTTCAGCCTGCCTGATGGCACTTTTGAGACGTTTCACGGCAAGCGGATATTCGGCTCTCACATACGCTATCCCTTTATCGGCTCCCATGGCGTATGCACCTATCAACATGCCCTCGATCAGCATGTGCGGGTCGCTCTCGATCTCATTGCGGTTCATATAGGCACCCGGGTCGCCCTCATCTGCATTGCAGATAATATATTTCTGACCGGATTCCTGTTTTTGCATGATCGACCACTTTATACCGGTAGGGAAACCCGCGCCTCCGCGGCCGCGGAGCTTCGCCTCCATCACCTCGCTGATCACGTCAGCCGGCTCAAAACCGGCAAGCACCTTGACGAGGGCATTGTATCCTCCTACGGCAATATAATCGAGGATATCTTCGGGATCAATGAGTCCGGCATGGCGTAACACTACTTTCTGCTGCCCTTTAAAAAAAGGGATCTCGTCCCAATGCGGAATATCTTGATATCCTTTACCGAATTTCACTTCTGAAGTCAGGAAATCCCATTCGTCTATCCTGCACAAAAGCTTGTTACGGCAGATCGTATCTTTCCCCAGGCTTTCGATGATATGTTTTACGTCTTTTTCGTTCACTTTGCTGTAGACCAACATCGGTTTCCCGGGCTGGTAAAGCATTACCATCGGCTCTTCGGCACAAAAACCGAAACATCCTGTCTGTTTGAGTTTACAATCGATCCCGGTATCTGTAATTTGCTTCCGGATCTGACGATAAACCGTATCGGCTCCATTGCCAATGCCGCAAGTCCCCATCCCTACCAGTATCATTGGCATGGCAGGAAGTATTCTTTCCTGATGCTGCTCTTTTATTAGTTTGATCTCGGACGGTCTCATATGGTTAAAACTTATTAAGTTACTTTTACCGGTTCTTTCGGGACTTTCCTCTTTTCAGTTTGTCCAGTATATTCAGCAATTTCTGTGAATTCACATTGCTATGAATAATCCCATCCACTTCAACAACAGGAGATTGGGCGCACTGCCCGAAGCAAGCTACCGTTTTGATGGTAAACAGATTGTCGGGAGTGGTATAAGAGGATTCCGTATCGTCTTCATCCCTTTTAAAACCCAGAATAGCGGCGATATCATCCAGCAGGGCTTTCGACCCTTTGGTATGACAAGCTGTACCCCTGCAGACAACAACAGTGTGCTTGCCTTGTGGTTTTAAGTTGAAGTAAGAATAAAAGGTGGCTACACTATATACCTGCGTATAAGGTATTTTCATTTTTTTTGAGATCTCAGCCAACGTTTCACCGGGAAGATATTTCAGGTGGTTTTTCTCTTGTACCTCTTCCAGTGTCGTAAGCAGCATTCCTGGTTTTCCCCGGTGCTTTTCAATAATTTCATCGAGGATAATTCCTGAGACCGGAACATGGGCTGGTGTTTCCATAAGGGCAGATTTTATTAAGTACATACAATACAACCGGCAATTATGCCGGGCAGACGGCTTCTTTGGCTTAACCATACTATTACACCTACAAATATAATACACTTATATCGATTAAAGAAATTTTTCTTTAATTATTTTCCGGTAAATTCCCCAATCTTACACAACAGACATAATATATCTGATAATCTACTATTTAATCCGAGGTTCAATGCCATTATCCATGGTGTATAAAAACCATAAGAACAAGGCTCCTCCAAAATTGGCATGGTTAATCTTTTCAAGCCGGATAAAATAAAGCAATTCGCTTAATAAACAATGAACAGAAACAAATCTGTTTGACAATGTTATAGCAAATATCTACGTTTATTTATGAATTATTTTGTACTTTTGCAGCCAAAGAGCCATCATCTATCCGCACACATTCAAAGATGATTTATTTCGCTATGTGTGAATGGAATAAATTTATTTGGAATAAAAATGGCTGAGAAAAGACCCTATTTATGCATAATTCAGAACTGAGTGAACAGGAAATCATACGCAGGCAAAGCCTGGAAGAGTTGAGAGCACTGGGAGTGGAACCTTATCCCGCCGCACTGTATAATGTAAATGCCTATTCCACCGAGATAAAAGATGAATTCAACGACGACGCCGAGCAGCGTAAAGTAAGTATTGCCGGACGGATCATGAGCCGCCGGATCATGGGGAAAGCATCCTTTATTGAGTTAATGGACTCCAAAGGTCGTATTCAGGTCTATATTACGCGCGACGATATTTGCCCTGATGAAGATAAAGAATTCTATAACACCGTCTTCAAAAGACTGACTGATATAGGTGATTTCGTCGGAATTGAGGGTTTCGTTTTCCGCACCAAAACAGGGGAGATCTCCGTACATGCAGAAAAACTCACCTTGTTGTCAAAATCATTGAGACCGCTGCCTGTCGTGAAAATGAAAGACGGCGTGGCGTACGATAAATTCTCCGATCCCGAATTACGGTACCGCAGGCGGTATGTAGACCTGTTAGTGAATGACGGTATAAAAAATATTTTCGTAAAGCGTACCCGCATCTTCGATGCCATGCGTGAATTCTTTAACGGCTATGGCTATCTGGAAGTAGATACCCCCGTACTGCAAAATATTCCCGGTGGAGCTGCAGCGAGACCATTCATCACCCACATGAATGCACTCGATATCGAACTCTATCTCCGGATCGCCAATGAACTTTATCTGAAACGGTTGATCGTGGGCGGACTTGAGGGTGTTTATGAGTTCTCACGCAACTTCCGCAATGAGGGGATGGATCGGACGCACAATCCGGAATTCACGGTAATGGAAATATACGTTTCCTATAAAGATTATAAGTGGATGATGGAGTTCACCGAACAGATGCTGGAGCACGTTACGATGAAAGTACTCGGGACGACAAAAGCGAAAGTGGGTGATACGGAGATCGATTTCAAAGCGCCCTATCGACGGGTTACCATGATCGACGCCATCAAGGAACACACCGGCATTGATATCAGTGGAATGGACGAGGCTCAACTGCGTGATGTATGTAAACAGCTGGATGTGGAACAGGACGAGACCATGGGTAAAGGCAAACTGATCGACGAGATCTTCGGTGAAAAAGCCGAAGGAAAATATATACAGCCTACCTTTATCATCGACTATCCCATCGAGATGTCACCACTCTGTAAACGCCATCGTGAAAATCCTGACCTGACCGAACGGTTTGAACTGATGGTCAACGGGAAAGAACTGGCAAATGCTTATACCGAACTGAACGATCCGATCGATCAGCGCGAACGGTTCGAGGAACAACTCCACCTCTCCGAGAAAGGAGACGATGAAGCAATGTTCATAGACCAGGATTTCCTGCGCGCCTTAGAATACGGCATGCCCCCCACATCAGGGATGGGTATCGGGATGGACAGGCTTGCCATGTTGCTTACGGGACAAACCTCTATACAGGAAGTGCTGCTTTTCCCGATGATGCGTCCGGAAAAAACAGTCAAAAAAGATGCCGCATCACATTATACCGACATCGGTATCCCGCAGGAGTGGGTCGATCCGCTTCAGCAGGCGGGATATATCCGGGTAAAAAGTCTCAAAGAACTGAATCCCAACAAACTCCATCAGGAGATATGTGGATTGAATAAAAAATTCAAACTGAATTTGGTCAATCCCACTCCTGATGAGGTAAAAACATGGGTAGCTAATGCCTCGGAACTTTAAAGCCTGATTGTAAAAAAACATATAATGGATTCTATCGGCAAAATTTGTATTCTGGGCGGCGGAACATGGGGAACGGCGCTGGCAAAAATCGTACTGATGAACCAGAAGCATATGAACTGGTTCATCCGGCGGGATGATCAGATAGAGGGTTTTTATAAGCTCGGCCACAACCCCGGCTATCTGCCCAATGTGAAATTCAACCTGGCCCAGATCACCTTCTATTCGAATCTGGAAAAGGCAATCAAGGACTCCGACACCATCATCATCGCTATCCCTTCTCCCTATGTGAAACAATATTTCCGGCGTATCTGGAACAATACCTTCAAAGGAAAATTCATGGTATCGGCACTGAAAGGGATCATTCCAAACGACAACATGGTGATGAGTGAATTCCTTGCCAGTAATTTTAAGATTCCTATCGAAAATACAGGCGTGCTTTCCGGCCCCTGCCATGCCGAAGAGGTGGCATTGGAACGGCTCTCATTCCTGACCGTTGCCAGCAAAGACCAGACAAAGGCGAAACTGCTTTCGGAAGCCATCAACTCGAGAATACTCAAGGCTGCCGTCTCGGATGATGTGGTGGGTATTGAACTGGCTGCCGTACTGAAGAACATCTACGCCATCGCTGCAGGTATCTGCCAGGGATTGTTGTATGGCGATAATTTCCAGGCGGTGCTGATGAGCAACTGCGCCAAGGAGATGTCGCGATTCCTCAATGGAGTGATTCCGCTTGAACGCAACATCACCGAACAGCACTACCTTGGAGACATGCTTGTGACAGGCTATTCACAGTTCAGTAGGAACAGAACGCTCGGAGCAATGATCGGGAAAGGCTATTCCGTGAAGTCAGCGCAACTGGAAATGGAGATGATTGCGGAAGGATACTACGGGGCAAAGTGTATCCATGAATTGAACAGCCGCTTCAACATCGATATCCCCATTGCAGAAACGGTCTACCGGATACTTTACGAAAAGCTCTCCCCACAAAATGGCATTAAGAAGCTGATCGACTTCTTCTGAAAAATCAGAGGAAGAGCGGAAAAGTGACCGGGGAGACCGGGTGAATGGGAGACCGGGGAGAAGGCCCCTAAGTGGGAAGCGAAGGAATTTAATAAGACTAAATAATGAAGAATTATTATTCTTGACTTCTCAACTTCAGACTTCTAATTTCTAGTTTCAATCAAATAAACAAATCAACAAAAAATGGATACGATTCAATTACAGATTAAAGATCTCTCCGGATTCCTTTCGGAAGAGGATATTCTGAAACAGTCGGCACAGGCAGCAGCCTGCAACCAGGCGCTCCATAACGGCTCCCGCGAGGGGAATGATTTCTTGGGATGGGTAGACCTACCTTCTTCAATTACTGATCAGGTATTGAGAGAAATTGAAGATGCAGCCACAGTACTCCGCACTCACTGCGATGCTGTGGTAGTAGTGGGTATTGGCGGAAGTTACCTCGGCGCCCGTGCGGTGATCGACGCGCTCTCCTCTTCATTCGACTGGTTACAGGAAAAAGAAGACCGCAAAAATCCTGTCATCCTTTATGCCGGGAACAATATCAGCGAAGACTACCTTTACGAACTGATGCGGTACCTCAATGACAAGCGATTCGGTATCATCAATATCTCGAAATCGGGTACAACCACCGAACCGGCCATCGCTTTCCGGTTACTGAAAGACCAACTGGAGGAGAAGGTGGGCAAAGAGGAAGCCAGAAAACGGATTGTAGCCATCACCGATGCATCGAAAGGTGCGCTTCGGACCTTGGCCGACACCGAAGGATACAAAACATTTGTTATCCCCGATAATGTAGGAGGGCGTTACTCCGTACTCACACCGGTGGGATTACTTCCGATTGCCGTAGCAGGAATAGATATCCGTAAACTGGTAGGTGGAGCAGTGGAGATAGAAAAAGCGACTACCCCCTCCACCTCATTCGATTACAACCTCCCTGCCATTTACGCCGTAATCCGTAATGAATTGTACAAGCGTGGCAAGAAGATCGAAATACTGGTGAATTATCATCCTAAACTCCACTTCCTGGCCGAATGGTGGAAACAGCTTTACGGCGAAAGTGAAGGGAAAGAGGGCGTGGGCATATTCCCGGCTGCTGTCGACTTTACTACCGACCTCCATTCTATGGGCCAGTGGATACAGGAAGGTGAACGCACCATCTTCGAAACGGTGGTAACAATCGGAGAAGCGAATGAAAAAGTACTGATCCCACGTGACGAGAGAGACCTCGATGGATTGAACTACCTGGAAGGAAAGAGGGTGGACGAAGTCAACAAGATGGCAGAATTGGGTACACGCATTGCCCATGTGGACGGCGGCGTTCCTAACCTGACGATAAAAATTCCCAAATTGAATGAGAAGTATATCGGACAGTTGATCTATTTTTTCGAAAAAGCGTGCGGCATCAGCGGTTACCTGCTTGGCATCAACCCGTTCAACCAGCCCGGAGTGGAAGCCTATAAAAAGAATATGTTCGCCCTGCTGGAAAAACCGGGCTTTGAAGAAGCTACCAAGGCGATCAAGGCAAGGTTATAATTTCATTTTCCTTGTCATATGGTAAGAAAAGTTGCCTGTCGGCAACTTTTTTTATTTAGTGGCTGTTAAACCAAAAGAGTATTTCCCGTGGGAATAATCAGGTTATTAATAATCAAATATTAATCGTATGAAACGAGCCTGAACATCATTACACCCAAGAACATGATTATTGCGAGTTCCATACATCAAAATGAAAAAAATAAATAATCGTATGAAAACAATCTCATTTGAAAAGAAAATACATGCTCCGGCTGAAAAAGTATGGGAAACGTTATGGAATGACGATACATACCGGGAATGGACAAAACATTTTATGCCGGGATCTCACTATGAGTCTGACTGGAAAATCGGAGGAAAGACACTGTTTCTGGATCCGGATCGCAACGGAATGTTCGCGACCATCACGAAACTGGAAAAACCGTATGAAGTAATTTTCAACCATTTAGGCGAGATGATGAACGGAATTGAAGGCAAAACCTACGGAGAGAGGGGATCTTTTGAAAAATATCTGCTGAGTGAATCGGATGGTATTACCACACTGACCGTATCTGTTGATGTGGAGGATGAATATGAAGATGATATGAATGAAGGATTTATCAAGGGATTAGAAGAAGTAAAACGGCTGGCGGAAAACAAATAAAGACACTCTTCGAAATTTTATGTAAATAGTAAAAGGAGGATTTGCAAACCCTCCTTTTACTATTTATACAGCCCTTTGGGCATTACCTTTTATTCAATTATCGATAGGAAGCTATGTGAACTTTAATATTCCTTTGCGTCAACTCCGCTAATATTTTGGGAGGTATATCGTCGTCCGTGACAATTGCATCAATATCTTTCACCTGGGCAATAAATGCAAAACTTCTTTTGTCGAACTTGGAAGAATCAAATACAGCAATGCATTCTTTTGCCATAGATATCATCGTTTGATTAATGTTTGCCTCTTCAAGATTGGGTGTGGAAATACCCTTTTCAATCGTAAAACTATCCACCCCCAGAAAAAGCTTATCGCAATAACATACTTTCAGTACAGACTCAGCCAAAGGCCCGACCGTGGATAAAGATGACTCCCGCAGGTGACCACCTAATAAGATAACATTAAATCTATCATATTTAGATACTTCCAGCGCAATATCAATTGCATTTGTCACTATGGTAAGATTTTGGAAATGATGAAGGTTCTTGGCAACTTCCATGGTCGTTGTTCCCGAATCTATGATGATGGTTTCGTTTTCATTAATCAATGATGCTGCCATTCGTCCAATTGCTCTCTTTTGCTTATAGTAAAAAAGCCTTTTGGCTTCTACCCGCGCATCATTACCATCCACAGTTGACGGAATACGAATGGCTCCACCCCGAATCCTAAAAAGTAAGTTGCGTTTTTTTAAAATTTCCAAATCCTTTCGTATAGTTACTTCTGACAAACCATACCTTTCGCAGAGTTCCGAAATCATAACTCTATCTTTTTGATTAAGTATCTGAATGATATCGGCTCTTCTCTCGTTAGTTGAATAATTCTCCATCGTTTTTAGGTGCAAAAATAATGCTTTTACCTTAAAACGAAATATACCGAAAGATATATTTTAAAAATAAACTGTTTCGAAACATTTCGAAACAAAAACTTAACACACAATATATATACATATACCTTATTTACAATATATTAATTAAAATATAACGAAAACATGTTTTACAGCATATATTTCGATCATTTCGTTTCTTTCGTTACAGGTTACTTTTGCAATAAATTATATTTTTAATTAAAAATAATAGATTATGCTAAGTATTGATTCCTCTGGCACCCATACTCATCGGGAGATATTTCAACAACCGGAAATGTGGAGGGAAACCTATAACCGCATCCTTGATAAGAAAAAAGAGATATCATCATTTTTATCCACTTATTATAATGATGAGGTTACCATCATATTTACCGGCGCAGGTACTTCATCATTTATCGGTAATATCCTGACATTCATGTTACCGAAGTATAATATATACAATATAAAATCAGTGCCAACCACTGATATTACCACCCATCCCAATGCTATTTTTCAAAAAAACAAAAAATATATACTGGTTTCACTCGCCAGATCGGGCAACAGCCCGGAAAGTATCGCAGCTGTAGACTCTGCAAACTCTATCTGCGGAGATCATATAGCCCATATATTTATAACATGTAACGCAAATGGCAAACTGGCAAAAAAAACTGAAAATAAGAATAGTCTCTCGCTGGTTCTTCCGTCTGAAACAGATGATAAAGGTTTGGCAATGACAAGCAGTTTCACTTCCATGCTTTTGGCTTCAATATTGATTTTCGATATTGGGCATATTGAAGCTAAAAAAAACGGCATTGATACATTGAGTGAAAAGGCGCAAAGCATGCTTACCGATCATACGGGTAAAATTCAGGAAATTGCTTCTTATGAATTCGAAAGAGCCGTTTTTCTGGGTTCAGGTGAAAAAAAAGGGATTGCCGAAGAGTGTCACTTAAAATTGCAGGAATTAACCGACGGCAAAGTCATCTGTCTGTTTGATTCATTTTTAGGATTTCGTCACGGCCCCAAAGCCGTATTAAATGAGAAAACACTGCTTGTTTATTTGTTTTCGGACGATGAAAAAGTTTTTCAATACGAGAGGGACCTGGCAATTCAGATTAACCAGCAGATAAAACCGATAGCGCAAGTCTATGTAGCACAAAAAAAACAACAGATAGGGAAGATTGAATTTGATATGGAGATGACTCCGGGAATTCAAATTCAAACTGAATACGATGTAATATTAGATGTACTGATCGGGCAAATGCTTGGAATGTTTAAATCAATAAAATTCAATCTTAATCCTGACAATCCATCGGTCAAAGGGAAAATATCCAGGGTAGTAGAAGGTGTAACAATCTATTAATAACAATCAAAATGGCAAAAACAGAAAAAATATTGGACAGAATAGAAGAATTAAAAACACAAACAGGTGTCCCCCGAACATTATTTGCTGTTTGTCCAAATTCCATGTCTGTCATAAAAGCTTCATTCAGGGCGGCAAAACGGAACAATGCACCGATTAAGTTTGCAGCCACACTCAATCAGATCGATTCGGACAAAGGGTATGTGGGAATCACGCAGAGAGAATTCACTAAAATGCTTGCGGACGAAGCCAGATCGGTCAATTTCAATGGACCTTACATTGTAGCTATAGATCATGGCGGACCGTGGTTAAAAGATAAGCAATCGCAAGAGAGATGGGATTTGGCAAGCGCCATGGAAGGAGTTAAGAAATCGTTTGAAGATGCCATCGAAGCCGGATACGACCTGATCCACGTGGATCCGACAGTGGATATTTTTATTCCTGCAGGAGAGATCATTGATATCCGGGTTGTAGCGCAAAGAACGGTAGAGTTGATCAAGCACAGCGAAGACTTCAGGCGGAAAAACAATTATCCGGCCATCTCCTATGAAGTTGGGACCGAAGAGGTGCATGGCGGCCTTGCCGACGAGAACACATTCGACACATTTATCGAACTCCTGAAAACCAGTCTGGAACAGGAAGGCCTCTCCGATGTATGGCCCTGTTTTATTGTAGGAAAAGTAGGTACGGATTTGCATACTACTACTTTCGATAAGGAGGTGGCTGCCACACTCACTGAAAAAGTACGTAAATTTGGGAGCTTTATCAAAGGACATTATACCGACGGAGTTGTAAATCCTGAAGATTATCCCATTTGTGGAATTGGAGCAGCTAATGTAGGACCTGAATTCACTATGAGCGAGTACGATGCCTTGATCGAACTCGAACAGATGGAGAAAGCGTTGTTCGAGAAGGATCAAATTGCCGTTCTTTCAAACATGAAACAGACACTGTGGGATTTGGTCATAGGATCTAACCGCTGGAAGAAATGGCTGCAACCCGATGAGATGGACATCCCATTTGAACATATTGCTACCGAAAGGAAAGAGTGGCTGATAAAAACAGGATGCCGGTATATCTGGCAAAATCCCGAAGCGTTAGTCGCCCGTTACCGCCTCTACGAGAACCTAAACCGGAATGGGATAGATGCCGAGGAGGTGGTACTTTCAAGAATAGAGCATGATATGGATAAATATTTCTATGCGTTTAATTTAGTGAATTTAAATAATTATTTATCATGAAAAAGTTCGATGTTATTGCCATAGGAGAACTCAATGTAGATGTAATCCTGAACCGTATTGACGGGGAACCGGAAGTCGGGAAAGAAAAGTTTGCCAAAGAGATGCATCTAACACTGGGCAGTTCTACGGCTATTTTTACAGCCAACATTGCTTGTCTGGGGTCGAGAACAGGTTTTGTCGGTATGATCGGACAGGATACTTTTGGCCACTTAATTGAGTCCAGCCTTTCCGCCAAAGGCGTAGACACATCCATGCTCATAAAATCAGACAAACATTCTTCCGGTGCAACAATTTGCCTGAATTACCGGGAAGACCGGGCAAATATAACCTATCAGGGGGCAATGGATTTTATGGGGTTTTCAGATATCAATAAAGAGATTTTTCAAGCCACTAAACATATCCATCTATCATCGGTCTTTATGCAATCCGGCATAAAAAAAGACCTCTTGGAAATCCTTCAATATGCCCGGGATAACAATGTGACCACATCACTCGACCCCCAATGGGATCCGGCCGAAAGGTGGGATTTAGATTACGAAAAGATACTGCCGTACTTAAATGTATTTCTGCCAAACGAAACTGAATTAAAGCTGATTACACATAGCCACACCCTGGATGAGGCTATCCGGAAAATAGCCCCTTTCATAGATATTTGCGTAGTCAAATGCGGCAGGGGAGGATCCCTATTATTACAAAAAAATCAAGATTCGACACACCTTGACGCTTTTCTGAACAATGAAGTAATAGATGCTATTGGCGCAGGAGACAGTTTTAATGCGGGTTTCATCCATGCTTTTGTTAACGGCGAAACAGCCGAAAATGCCCAGATCGCCGGGAATTTAACGGGTGCAATAAATACAACTGCAGCTGGTGGAACAGGAGCTTTCACTTCGAAGGAAGCTGTAAAGGAAGTTGCCAGAGAAAGATTTAATCAAGAACTTTTTCTATAAGCAAGAACAGAGCCAAAATTTATTTTGGTTCTGTCGAGCGCAGAAAAAGTCTAATGTAAATGAACTAAAAATCTGACAACATGACTTTACAAGAAACATTAAGGGAATATCAACAAAAACATGCTGCGATTCTAGCCACCAATTTTTACAATTTAGAGACGTTGCAGAGCATTCTTATGGCCGCCGTATACTGTAGAGTACCCGTAATTCTACAATTAACAAGGAGCTCCATCGAATATATGGGACTGAAAGAGGCTGTAGGACTTGCCCGTCAATCAATGGAAACTTTTGACGTGGAGGGGTGGCTGCATTTAGATCACGGAGACTCTTACGAACTGGTGAAAAGATGCCTGGAGGAGGGGTTTGACTCTGTGATGATCGATGCAAGTAATAAACCGTTCACCGAAAACGTAAAAATTACAAGACGAGTAGTCGAGGAGGCAAAAAAATACAATGCCAATGTTGAAGCGGAACTTGGATATATAGCCAAGTTGGGAGAAAATCAAACGGGTGCATATACCACCGTTGGGGAAGCGTCGGAATTTGTCAGGCAAACAGGTGTGGATGCGCTTGCCATTGCGATCGGGTCAGCCCATGGGTTTTACAAGGCGGAACCACACTTGAATATCGAAAGATTGAAAGAGATACATAAAGCAATAGAAACTATTCTGGTTTTACACGGCAGTTCGGGGATCCCTGATAAAATGTTGCAGGAAGCTGTTAGCAACGGTATCACCAAGATAAACCTTGCCACCGAAATCAAAGATACATTCATGAAAGCGTTAAAGCTGGTATTGCAGGACAGCGAAGAAATCGACTTGCGCAAAGTGTTCCCAAAAGCACGTAAACCTGTAATAGATCTACTTATCCATAAGTTTGAGATCATAAATCTCCATTGAGAAGTTTATTCTGGATCACCTGCAAAACAACGCCGGAGAATTCATTATAAAAGCAAAAAAACTATTCAGAAAATAATTAATTATTAACACAGGGTTATACTATGAATAATTTTAGAAAGTTTACAATTTTTAGTTTTCTATGCTTCATCCTGTTGGCGTGTGGAGAAAAATCGAATATTATTTCCAATGAATATTTGATTTTTGAGGTCAATGACAATATGCAAACGCAGTTACAATGGTCCTTATCTTCAAAGCAACTGGTTGATTTTAATTACTCGGATTATTTGATTACGGAGGATGGAACTGAATATGATTTGTTTGCTTTACACAAAAGGGAGAAAAGTTCTATCTCCGATTCGATCGGGAAAGGGGACATTTACACCTTTACCGGCGATACGGCACTGAATAACGGCAAGTTAACTAAGATCCTGACTGTTATTAAATACCACAATTTCCCAAACATGTTACTCACAAAAACTTCCTATATCAACAATACGGGAGAGGCACTGCTTATAAAAGCACTGAAAAATAACAATTATGAAATAATCGGGGGTTCTGACAACCCTAATTTCTGGTCTTTTCAGGGTGAGTCAACTTCAAGGAGGAGAGATTGGATACTGCCGGTAGATGGACAATTTTATCAGCGGAACTACATGGGAATGAATAACTCCGATTATGGAGGAGGAATACCCGTTACTTGCTTATGGCGCTCCGACATAGGCATAGCAATCGGGCATGTTTCAAAGCACCCGGAGCTTGTTTCATTACCTGTGGAGAAAAAAAGTGATTCTGAAAATGCAACCATCGCCATGGAAATCGTGTATGATGACATAAGAACCCTAATGCCCGGCGACACCATCTCTTCTCTTTTAAGTTTCGTCCAATTATATGAGGGAGATTGCTTTAATCCTCTACGTCAGTATTCTGAGTTTATGCAAAGAAGCGGGATAGTGATGCCTGAATCAGAACCTGCAGCGTTCGAATCGATGTGGTGCTCCTGGGGTTATGAACGTACGGCAACTTTTGAAGAGGTTTTGGGCACTTTACCAAAGGTAAAAGAACTGGGTATAAAATGGGCTACCGTAGACGACGGCTATCAGATTGCCGAAGGAGACTGGGACCTGGATCCGAAACGTTTCCCCGGAGGGGATCAGGAAATGATCAATTTAGTGAAGGAGATGAAAAAAGATGGATTGAAAGTCCAGCTTTGGTGGGCACCTCTTGCTGCCGATCCGGGCACAAAACTGTTGGAAGATAATCCGGAAATACTCATGCTTTCAAAAGATGGCAACCCATATAGGATAAGTTGGTGGAACAGTTATTATATATCTCCTGTGGCTAAAGGCACTATCGATCAGGCAAAAGAGCTGGTTCACAGATTTTTGTCTGAATATGATTTTGACGGATTAAAACTCGATGGGCAACACCTGAATGCCGTACATCCTGATTACAGTGAAGCCAATCACCCTGCAGATCCCGAATTGTCGGTAAGGGAGTTTCCTAACTACTTCAAGCTGATTTATGAAGAGTCGTTGAAGATCAAACCCCACTCCGTTATCCAGAACTGTCCCTGCGGCACCTGCATGTCTTTTTACAATATGCCTTACTGCAATCAGGTAGTTGCTTCTGATCCGCTCAACAGCTACCAAGTAAGGACAAAAGGATATGTCTATAAGGCCTTGATCCCCAAGACGGCTTACTTTGGTGATCATGTGGAGCTCAGTAATAACGGGAATGATTTTGCAAGTTCTTTTGGAATAGGCGCCGTGTTAGGGACAAAATTCACTTATCCGAAGAATAATCCCAACGTGAGGAGGGACTACCTGTTGACACCTGAAAAAGAGGAAATATGGAAAAAGTGGTTTTCTCTATATAATGAAAAAATGCTCTCAACAGGCACCTATCAGGGAGGGCTTTATGATATCGGATTCTTCAAACCAGAAGCACATGTAATTGAGAAAGACGGCAAGATGTATTATGCATTTTATGCCGATGAATGGAATGGTGAAATAGAGTTAAGAGGATTGGAAAAAGACAGGCAATATACCGTCGTGGAATATACAACCGACGAAAAAAGGTCTTATACCATCAATGGAACCAACCCTGTTATAAAACCAACTTTTAAAACTAATTACCTGATTGAGGTATATTAAGTTATATCGACGTATCAGAAAACATATATAGAGAGAGAAAAGGAGTGAATTCTTGTGTCTGGGCAAAAACATTGGATCAGGTGATAGATGAATCAGTATCTTTTGCAACCGTCCCTCGTGGACAAGAGCGGTTTTAGAAGGATAGATATCGTATAATGCCACTACCGCAGATGAAAATGGACTGGCACCCAACTGGAATCACCATAACAAGGCAAAGGATATTGGTGCAAATTATATGAACGTGGGCATTTATAATAGTGTGGACAATAGCCTTGAGAATATCAATCGCTGGTACAACAGGTTTCCCCAAACGATAGATCACCTTAAAAAAACTATACGGTTGAAAAAATGCTAATAAATTATGAGTATCAAAGAAATATTGAAAATCTTTTGTGTAGGTTTAATACTTCTCGGATGGAGCACAATGTCCTGCAATCGTACCTCGCAAAGCAAACGCAGTTCATCTATTGCTATAGATTACGGTGTAGAGCATCCAATCCCTGTGTTAGACGTTGCCACTGGTAGCAGGGGTGTAGTCGTTTCCGGTAATTCTGATGCCACAATGGCTGGTATAAGAATCTTAGAGCAGGGCGGAAACGCCGCCGATGCAGGTGCTGCCACCCTAATGGCTTTGTCAGTTACAACTGTAGGCGCATTTTGCGTGGGTGGAGAAGTCCCCATTTTGGTTTACAGTGTCGAAGAGAATAACGTGAAGCTGTTGGAAGGACAAGGAGGGGCGCCTCTTGATCCCAAAGCTATCGAATGGTACATGAAACACGGAATTCCGGGAGGCGACATTAAATCAGCGGCTGTACCTGCTACCATAGATGCCGTAGTTACCTTACTAAAACTCTACGGAACCAAAAGTTTCGAAGAGATAGTGAATCCAACACTGGCCATTCTTGACACCGGAGGTCCCAGTTGGTATATCGACACGGGCAGTAGAGATACTATCGATACGGGAGTGAACTGGCAAGCGGATTTAGCAGTCACACTTCGCAAAATGGTGGAGTCGGAAAAAGCCGCGAGAGGTACGCGACAGCAGAAATTACAAGCCGTGTCAGACCGTTTCTATCGCGGTGACATAGCTGATGATCTTGAGGCTTGGTATATAGAAAAAGGTGGTTTTCTTCGCAAGGCAGATTTAGCCGCACATAAAACACCCGCGGTGGATCCACTCAAAACCACCTATCGTGGCTATACGGTGTACAAGACCGGTCCACTGACCCAGGGTCCGTATCTATCTCAGACACTTCGGCTACTGGAAGGGTTCGACTTAAGGAAAATGGGATTCAATTCCGCAGACTACATCCACACAGTGATTGAAGCAGAAAAATTAGCCCTCGCAGATCGCGATGAATATTTTGGCGACCCAAACTTTACGAATGTGCCTATAAAGCAGTTGTTTTCCGATCAGTATATCAAAATGCGTACAGAGCTAATTGATCCACAAAAAGCATCTCTTGAGCTTCGCCCGGGAGACCCATATAATATGAAACCAACCAAGACACCCACTATCACCGGTCCATGGCGTAGTGGAACCACAGTGATGTGTGTGACAGATGAGTTTGGAAACGTTATCGTGGCGACCCCCAGCGGTTTGTCAAGTACAGCTGGAGCAGCAGGGCATACAGGCATTATTCATGGAGCCCGACTTACGAGTTTGAATACGTTTCCGGGAACTCCTAATGTTGTGGAACCTGGTAAACGCCCCCGAATCACGTTAAGCCCTACCCTACTTTTCAAAAACGACCAACCGGTAATGGCGATATCGGTAGCTGGAGGTGATCAACAAGATCAAGCAGCCCTCCAAATCATTCTTAACTATGTGGATTTTGAGATGAACGCGGAAGAAGCATTTAATGCTCCACGCTTCTCTACCACGCATTTTATTAGTTCCTTCGGACAGAGTCGCGCCCGTTTAGGTAGCCTTTCCATACCCAAAACTTTACCGGAAGAAGTTCAAGAGGATCTGAAAGCTCGTAACCATGCACTTACCCTTGGCAGTGGCCGGGTAGGTGGTGCAGCGATGATCTGTATTGATACTCAAACCAAACAAGTCACTGGATTGGGACCGTTCGTAGGAAAAGTGGAGTAAGACTTTATTTAAAAAATTAATCTATATGAAAATCAAAATTTTATTTATTATTATCTGTTTGGTTACCGGCATTGTAAGTTGTCAGGCTCCACTTATACCGCAGTCGCTTGACTATACAGAAAACCCTGTTGACATCCCGAATCCTGACAGGGGACCCTATAGAGGCCGATGGCAGAATATACCGCCGGATTTGGTTAATGAAACTAATTCGCCTTTTGGTATTACGCCAGAAGTAGATCACCGGGTTCCGGTTGATAAAAATTCTGTGCTGTATCATGGAAGACAGGTGCCGGCTGTGGAAGGTGATGATATCGAAGAGACTCAATTTTTTAATGGTGTTAATCAGAATGCTAACCCTTACGTTGGAGGTACCGGGGTCTCTGCCCTCCCTTCCATATCATTTATGTGTTTTGACTTATGTAATTTTTCGTCGAACGCGTTCCTATCAGCGAAAGATGCCTTTGCATATAAAGATGACGGATTGTTTAAAGATCCGAAAACCGGAGCCGCGAGAACCGGAGAAACCGGACCCTTAACACCGTTCGCACTTGATTATATGAGAGGGCTGCTTCAAAAGGTGAGAGACGGCAATGGTATGGCTTTTGTGAAATTTTCGTATGATGGAAACGGATTTAATTATATTGAAACCCATAAATACCCTCATCTGAATCTCACCCAAGGACTCATTCATGGGCCTGAACCGACATACGTAACCCCTAATAATCCATCAACCATGTGTGATGTACCCGGCCACACGGACAAAAACTGGATAGAATACCATATTTGGCAACTTAAGCCGATTTTCCATGAATTCGAAGACATCATCATGTGTGTCAAGACGGGCATGCTTGGCCCATGGGGCGAACAGCACTCATCGCCTGAAGCTCAAAATCCGGAGACATACAAGAAGGTTGTGGACGCATATTTAGACGCTGTTCCCGCTTCACGTGCGCTTCTGACACATGCGGGAGGATTCCTGGCATGGTATAATGCTACGTATGGAACCACCTACACCTTTACCAATATAGACGCCATGCCAATTCCACCAAAAGGATCTCCAGAAGCTCGTTTTGGTTTTTTCAACGATAGTTATGCCGCTGGAAGCTGGACCGATAACGGATCGCTTTCCGAAGGGAGTTCCATGATCAATAGAAAATACGGCGAGAGTACATATGATCGTTACAAAGTTATCACTTGGATCAATAAGCAAAACACAATGACTCAAGGAGAAGGCGGAATCGGGGACAATGTGTTTGGCAATATGCCGGGCGCTATTTTGGAAGCGCAGCAACTCCGAACAACTGCTTTGAATATGCGACACGGTAATTATTCCCGGTGGAGTAATTTCATCTATAATGAGGCAAACGTCACGAAGCCGGTCACCTTTCCAGCATCAGGGCGTGAGACAACTCCCCCTTTCACCGGGCCGACCAAAACGGCAACCTTTGACCCCGTATAT
>WPCJ01092096.1_pt1 | contig 72762 bp, 58 predicted proteins | sample 5399831 | NCBI WGS metagenome assembly WPCJ01 (sample SAMN12869470, study PRJNA574797) | sludge metagenome | isolation source: wastewater treatment of pH10 | place: China:Beijing | collected 2019-05-20
TGTAAATCGTCAGCAAAAAGTAGACACTATATAGTATAAAAGTTAAGGAGTGTTTTCCAAAAAAAGAATTACATTTAATTATGGAAACACCTAAAAAGAAAAGTTCCGAAAAATTCGTAAAAGACATCCGTAAAAACACAAGGAGGATCTTTACAGCCGAGCAGAAAATCTTAATCGTTATGGAAGGGCTTCGTGCAGAAACTTCCGTAGCAGAACTGTGCCGACAGCACAATATTGCCCAATCTCAGTTTTATTCCTGGAACAAAGAATTTATGGAAGCCGGTAAAAAACGACTTAATGGCGATGTTATTAGAGAAGCCACGAGTGATGAAGTGTCGGATTTGAAGAAAGAAAATGCACGATTAAAAGAGATGGTTGCCGATTTGGTTCTGCGCTATGACATTGTAAAAAAAAGCTTGGACATGCTGGATTAATCCATAGATACAGAAAGTTTATGAGATTATCAGCAGGACAAAAATACGAAATTATCCAAGAAGTTACCACAAGTGAAATTGGTGTAAAACGAACCCTGGAAAGCTTTGGGATTGCAAGAAGTACTTTCTACAAATGGTATCAGAAATACCTTGAAAATGGCTACGATGGCTTGGAAACATCCAAAAGAACATCTAAAAGACAATGGAACAGCATTCCGGAAGAACAAAAAGATTTGGTCGTAGAAATCGCTTTGGAACATACGGAGCTTTCCTCAAGAGAACTGGCGCACAAAATTACCGATGAACAAGGTGTTTTCATCTCAGAATCCAGTGTTTACAGGATTTTAAAGCAACGGGATTTGATTCCGGCTCCGAATCATTTTTTACTTTCAGCAGCAAATGAGTTTAAGGATAAGACAGAATTTGTGCATCAAATGTGGCAGACTGATTTTACCTATTTTAAAGTGATTGGTTGGGGTTGGTACTATCTGAGCACCGTTTTAGACGACTACAGCAGGTATATCATCCACTGGGAGCTGTGCGATTCGATGAAGGCTGAAGATGTGAAAAGAACAGTAAATACAGCGATTGAAAAAGCAAAGTTGAAGTCTAAAGCCAAACCGAAATTACTCTCAGACAATGGTTCCTGCTACATATCAAACGAACTCAGAACCTATCTGAAAGACGATTTGAAGATGAAGCAGGTTCACGGAAAGCCGATGCATCCGCAAACCCAAGGAAAAATAGAACGATACCACAGAACGATGAAAAACGTGGTTAAACTCAATCATTTTTATCATCCTGAAGAACTTGTGGAAGCTTTAGAAAAATTCGTAGAAAACTACAACAACAAGCGATATCACGAATCTTTGAAAAACCTTCCCCCAGCGGATGTGTACTTCGGCAGATCTGAGCAGATTTTGGAAAAAAGAAGACAAATAAAATCGGATTCAATCCGAAAAAGAAGACAGTTGTATTTTCAACAGAAATTAATAAATTTATAACCCTAAATACTCCTTAAGAATTTATCCCAAAATGTCCAATTTAGTTTGAAGACGTACAAGAGAAAGACCTTTCTTTGGTTATAGGAAAAAATAATACAGGAAAAACATCAATCCTTTCTGTATTAGACAAGTTCTTAAATGAAAAAAATAAATTTTCTTACGATGATTTCAATATAGAATTTAAAAAAGAACTTGTTTCACTTATTGAACAAGAAACATTACCTGAGGAATTTGACCCTATTGGTATTAAAATGAAACTATTTATTCAATATGGTGAAAGGGACAATTTGTCTAATGTAAGCAGGCTATTAATGGATTTAGATCCTAACAATAATGTGATTGTTTTAGGGTTTGAATTTACACTTAATTATACCGATTTTTTAAAATTAAAATCCGATCTATTTGTTTTCATATCTAATGAATCTTCTAAAAAAGTCAATGCACGAGAAAAGGAGATAGAATATGAAGAGCGAGGTTTAAAAGACTTCTTGCAAAAAGAGATAGGAAATTATTTTAAAATTCAAAAAAAATCATTTGAATATCGAATTGATGCAAAAGAGGTAAATGAAGAAAATTTTATTGATCTTGAAAAGGAAGGAATAGGCATTAAGGATGTCATAAGCTTTAAATACATAAGTGCGAGACGAGATGTTACCAATAAGGAAGTTGATAAAACTTTATCGAGACAAACTTCTAATTTGTATAAAAAAAAGGAAGACAGTAGTGAAAAAAATCAAGCTACAGAAGACTTCAAAGATCAATTGGCAGGAACGGACAGAGTTCTGACTGAAATCTATGGTGATCTATTTAATGAAGTAATTGATAAAGTAAAAAACTTTGGAGGGGTTAAAATAAATGAATCTGATATTGCTATTATTTCAACTCTACAACACCGGGAACTTCTAGAAGGAAATACTACAGTTGTTTATACTCACGATGAACATAAGCTACCTGAGCATTATAACGGTTTAGGTTATATGAATCTGATAAGTATGATTTTTGAAATTGAAATCATAGTTCAGGAATTTAAAAGAGACAAAGATAAAAAACCAGCAGATATTAACCTACTTTTCATAGAAGAGCCGGAAGCACATACGCATCCTCAAATGCAGTATGTTTTTATTAAAAATATAAAAGAGCTTCTGGGCGATGGTATAAAAAGAGATGATGGTGAAAATCGTATATTACAGTACATTATTACTACTCATTCATCACATATAGTTGCAGATAGCGACTTTGATGATATTAAATATTTAAAAATTCAAAATACAAATAATGTTACAGCAAAAAACCTAAAAGACTTAAAGGAAGAATATGCAATTGATACTGATCAATATGAGTTTTTAAAACAATATCTGACAATTAGCAGAGCAGAGATTTTTTTCGCAGATAAAGCTATCTTAATTGAAGGTGATACAGAGAGAATTCTGATTCCAACCTTTATGAGAAAGATAGATATAGAAGAAAAGGCAAGATTGGAAGCACAAAATGCAAAAGATGATTTTCTTCCTTTGCTATCTCAAAACATCTCAATAGTAGAAGTAGGTGCATATTCTCAAATATTTGAAAAGTTCATTCAATTTCTGGGAATCAAAGGAATTATTATTACTGATATAGACTCTAAGGGAGATTTAGGGAAACGGGACGATGATGGTCGTGTAATTCTACAAGCGTGTCGTGTTACTGCAGGTATTGAGACTAGTAACACAGCTCTACTGCACTTTTTATCTGGAATCTCTTGGGAACAGCTAAAAGCCCTAGACATAGAACAGCGTATTATTTCGGTAGGAAACTCAAAGCTTTGTATATGTTATCAGCAAGAAGAAGGAGCTTATCACGCCAGGAGTTTTGAGGATGCATTCATACACATTAACCGAGCTTTTGTTAATGATAAAAGAGATAGGTTTCAAGGGTTACAAAAACGAAAATTATTTGATGCGGCGACAAATGATGCCTATGAATTAGCTGAAAAGTGCATAAAAAAGAAAACACATTTTGCTTTGGATATTTTATATCATAGTAATGACAAGTTTAGCAATTGGGAAATTCCGGAATACATCAAAAAAGGATTGCTATGGTTGAAGAAAGACTAAATTTAGAACAGGAGGTTCAAGAGATATTTCAATATATTGATGAAGATAGAAACTTCCTTTTAAGTGGCGGTGCAGGTAGCGGTAAAACCTATTCATTGGTAAGTGTTATCAGGCAATTTATTAACGAAAATCCTTCAGAAAAAGTCGCCTGTATGACCTACACAAATGCAGCTGTAAAGGAAATTGAAGAAAGAGTGAACCATAAAAATCTAAATGTTTCTACCATACACGATTTTTTATGGGACAATATCAAGCATTTTCAAAAAGAATTAAAAGCGGCTTTGGTTTCCCTGTCTAATGATGAAAATGTATCAAGCATTTCTATTGATGAATCAAGTCCAGTACCGGATAACTATTTTGATGATCTGGAAAAAGGAATTCAGTACAAAGAATTTTTTAGAATTCGTGAAGGTATCATTTCTCACGATGAAATATTAATTGTAGCCAATTTCCTTTTTGAAAAATATCCAAAGCTTTGTGATATTGTAAAAGATAAGTATCGATGCATATTTATTGATGAATATCAGGATACAAGCAGGGAAGTAGTAGAAATATTTCTTACCCATTTTAAAAATAGTAATAGAAAAAATATTATCGGTTTTTTTGGAGATGCGATGCAATCTATTTATGAAGATGGGATTGGTAATTTGGATGATTATAAAGGAGATGAAGAGGGAACAGTTAAAGAAGTGAAAAAAGAACAAAATCGAAGAAATCCTCAACAAATCATCGATTTAGCCAATAAGCTGCGTACCGATGGAATTCAACAAATTCCCTCAACAGATAGTACTGCCCCTAATATGGTAAATGGCACTATAAAGCAGGGAAAAGTATTGTTCTTATATTCCTCTGCTGATGATCTTGGAATAATAAGGCAATATCTCACAGATAATTTCAGATGGGATTTTAATAATTCAAAAGAAACTAAAGAGCTTAACCTTACTCATAATTTAATAGCAGGAAAGGCAGGCTTTAGAACTTTGATGAATATTTATGATAGTGATCAAATTTTAAAATTCAGAGACAGAATTAAAAATTACATAAAAGATCGGAGGGTAACAGCCGATTTTTCAGAAAAAACATTTGGAGAAGTAATAGATATTCTTCAACAAGATAAATCCGGAGCTGAACTACGAGCAGTAAGTCCTACACCAGCAATGCAAACTTTTATAAATAGTAATGTTGAATTGTTTGATTGTGCTAAATCATTTAATTATTCTGAATTTTTGAAAATTTATGTTAGCAAAGATCAATTGCTTGATGATAAGAAGCAAGATGAAGATGATGAAAATAAGAAAGGATCGAAACGGGATAACTTGATTAATATTTATTTAAAATTCAAACAAATATATCGCTATATAAAAATGGAAAATACAATGAATTTTTGAGAGTCACAGATTACCGTTCCAAAATTTTAACAATAGCAGATAAACGCGCGTTGAAAGAAAATATTGAAGAACTTATTTTTGTTGGGGATAAAACTATTGAAGAAGTAATAAACGATGCAAATGATAAAGGAATTTGTATAAGTAATAATGACAGCCTTAATTCATTCAAAACAAAAAATAGTTACTTGTATAACAGGGTGAAAGACGTAAAATTTAGTGAATTCCAAAACTTATATAAATATTTGGAAGGACAAACACCTTTCTCAACTCAGCATAAGACAAAAGGGACCGAATTTGACAATGTATTGGTAATCCTAGACAACGGAAGATGGAACGATTACAATTTTGAATATCTGTTTCTAAATAACGGCAGGCAAAGTGTTTTGGAAAGAACTCAGAAAATTTTCTATGTATGCTGTACGAGAGCAAAAGAGAATCTAGCGGTTTTTTATCATAATCCAAGTACTCAAGTTGTAGCAAAAGCTAGAGAATGGTTTGGAGAACATAATGTAATTAATCTCGAAAATTAAAATTTATGTCCAAAAAAGGGGGAGCATTTGAAATAATAGCAAATGAATTGTTAAAAAATATATTTCAGGAATTAGGATATACTATTGTAAGAGAAAGAACCCAGGATTCAGGAACTCAAGACGGATTTGATAATCTCATTGAATTTGTAGACAATAAGTTTAGAAATTACATCATATATTCGGAGTGCAAGGATTATAAATCAAATCTCAATTATACGCAAGCATTAGAAAAAATACCTCATATTGTATCAACGCACAGGAATATAGATTTACTGTTGTTTATTTCACCATTTGAGAATTTCTCAAATACTAACGAGAATTCAAAATTAGAAGGTTTCTACCAGTCAATAAGTGAAGGCTGTCCCGTTGAATTTCTAATGCCGGAATCTTATGTCAGGGATTATTTTAGTCTTTATCCCGAACTTTATAAAAAAGTTTATAACGAGGAGATATTTGCCTTAGGACAAGACAGACGAAATGAATTATTAAAACAGTTTGAAAAATTAATTTTTTCTAGTAAGAATCTTAAGAGAATTGTGATAGATGATGAAGATAGAGAGAAATATATAGGAAAAATTACCAAGGAAGAATTTCATATACCAAGAAACTTTAGAAAATATCAGGACAGAGGATTTTATGTTTTTGAAAATCCGGATTATCAAATCGAATTAGACCAATTTCTTGATAAATCAGAATTGGGTGTATTTGTTTTAGGAAATCCTGGTTATGGGAAAAGTAAAGAATTGAAAAATTTTGCGGTTGAACTTTGGGAAAACAGGGATGAGAATTTAAAGATTCCAAAATTCCAATATTTAAGAACTTTTAGTACTGATGCTAAAATTGCTGACCTATTACCAAAAGATTATAAATATATTTCATACTTAACAATAATATTTGACGGACTTGATGAAATACATAATATTATAGATTTTACGAATAAATTACAAAATTTCATTACGGAAAATTCTGACATCATTAAACATAACAGTCTGAAATTTGTTATCAGTTGCAGAACCAGTATCTATAATAAATATGTTAAAGATTTGCCTGGTTTTGAAATCTGTTTTCTAAATGAGGTTTCCGAAGGTGCTGCAGTTCGATTTTTATTAAAAAAATATAATCTTGATTTAAGAACCGATGAAAGATTTAATTTTTGGAAATACAGAGAAATACTTGAAAATCCTTTTTACTTAGATTTGCTTGGAGAACATTATAAAAATACTAGCGAAATATTGCTAAATAAATCAAATTTGATTGAAAAATACGTTCAAATTCGCTTGGATAATGATGAAAGTACTAAGTATAAAAATGATAAAGATTATGAGAAAACTCAAATATTAAACTCATCAAAAAGAATTGCATTGGCTATGGAAGCAATGCAAATAACATCTATAACTAAAAGTGAGATTTCTGCAATCTGTAATAGTGTAGCTGTATATAAAAACCCTTTTTTACAAGAAGATATAAATACTTCCGAATGGAGCTTTGAACATAAAAATATTCAAGAGTATTTTGTTGCAAAAGTATTGTCCACCTTAACTTTTGAAGAAATAATTGATTTCATTAGAATTGATCTAAGCACAAACAAAATTCATCCAACTTGGAACAATGTTGTGTCATTCTTATTAAATTTAGATTTACCAAAAATAATTTTTGATCAGATCGTAGTATGGATAAGCAAGAACGATATTCAATTTATATTTGAAGCAGACTATAATAGGATTTCTGATGAAATTAGGATAAAGTGTTTGCAACAGCTATTTGAAGAGAATTGCATTAAAAATACGCTTTGGATAGATAATGCTTCCGAAATAGGAAGGTTTGGAAATGTACAGAAAAATGTTTCTTACCTCATTGAGAACGCTAAAGATTCAGGACTTCACACCAGAGCAAGAATTTCTGCGATAAATTTGTTATCTCATATGAACTATTCTATAGAGCAAACAAGCGCGATAAAATCATTGATTTTACAAGTCATTGAGGAGTTTGAACAAAATAGTGATGATAAAATATACTTGCTCCACGATAGCTTCAAATTAATACAAAGCTCTAATCTAAAAGAAGATTTATCATTCTATCAATGTGTTTTTGATAAATTAAAACCTTATGACTATAAAGATGTTGTCGATGGAATCGTTTATACTATTCCAGATAAGCTGATAGAGTCAAACATCGATTATTTTTTAGAAATTCTGGATAAATCTATTGGCGAAAAGAGATGGGTATATGTAGCGAATACAAGAAATGTAATCTCCCGGAAAGAAAATATTTTCGATTTATTCAAAAAAATTGACAATCCCCAATCGTTGCTTAAAATTTACTCGTTTTTAATCGATAGACATAAAAACAATGAGATAAGAGAAAGTCTGATTAAAGATTTTTTATTGCATTTAAAATTAATATTTACGAAGAATCTTAATGTAAATGAGGATTTGATTACAATCATATCAAATGCAGTAATTACAGATAAAATTAGATATTTTGAAGATGATCTATTAGTAGACTTGGTAAAATCGTGTCATCTTGAAAAAGATGTTTTTTTTAAGATTTTTAATACCCTGACTGGAAATTATTCACAGAAGAGTTTTCTATCTGAGATTGTGAAAGAAGAATTTTTTCCATCCATTGTAGAGGGATATAATAAAGGAAATATAAATGATGATTTTATAACAGGTTTTAGAAATATTATCTGCGTAAGAGATGAAGATTTGGCAATAGCATTTGAAAATATTGTAGAAAAAGAATCAGAATTTAAGTTTGTAGAAAAAGTCGATAAGGAAAAAAGAAAAGAGTATGTTGATTTCCATAGGACTGAAAGACAAAGGGAATTCAATGTTCTGTTTCAAAGAGATGCGCTTGAGAAACAAATGGCTACAATCTTCAACTTTAAAAAGAAAAAAGACCTTTCCCGTAAAAATATGGACAAGTTTTATAAAACTTTTTATAAAAATGACGAATTGAGGGAAAAGGTGACTATCAACGCAAAAGATCTTCTGTGCGAAATTATTAGAAAAGAATTTGGTCATTCAGGCAGTCTAAATATTGATGATTTATCCCTTTATATTAGTAAATATGATGTTAATATTCTTATTGATATTCAGAATGCTCTGCCAAAAGAAGATGAACAAAATATAGTCATCTCAACAGAACAGAAAGAATATATTGAAAATTGGTGCGTTAGTAATTCCGAAAAAGTTAAGTCTGCCTATAATGAATATATGTTGGATAATATCGTATGGTTGGAGGAAGACTATTTGATATTTGAAACTATTTTTAAATTTCAGAAATATTTTAAATTCAATTTAGATGAAGAGCTTCTTCTGAATATGATATGGCTAAGTCGATATATGGAGGATATGAACTTAGATTTTATCTCTGGGATCGTGCCGAAAGAAAAGATTGATCAAAGAGTAATTGAAAATGCAAATCAAACTACAGATGCAAATAGTATTTGTTCCTATGTGAAGTATTTTTTAGAAAATAATCTTGATTTAAAATTGCTAAATTTTGATATTAAAGAAAAAGTCAGGGAATTTTTATTAACCAATAATGATTATTATGCAAGAAAGCTTATTGAATTGATGTATAGTAATGATTTTATATTTCTACAAGAAATTACTGATATAACTTATTTGCGGCCTAAAAGGTATTTTTTGGATTTTGTACTGGGAATACTTATTAAACAAGGTGGCTTTGATATAGTTGATAAATACCTAAAGAATAATTATGATGCTTTGATTGAAAATGATATAATGGAAGAGCATACAATTATTAAAAATCTGATTATGGCCAACAGTGATTTAGGATTTAGAAACCTAAAAACTATAATTGAAAAAAATCCAAAGCAATATATTAGTTTAGACAATGGATACAGTTATAAGACTTGGCAAAATTATTCTAATGAAAAATCGATAGATGATCTCATATCTATTCTCAATATTAGCTTGCTAAATTATGATGAAGAGAGAATTAATAGAGTACATTTTTCACCGATAAGAATTTCTACAGAAACAATTGTTAATATCTGTAAAAATGCCAATACTGATTTTTGTAAAATTGTTATGGATAAATTGAATCAGTTGGATTTAAATGAAATTGCTATCTCAGGAGGTGATTTATTTTTTATCAATAAACTGAAAAAAGATGTACAGGAAATTAGTTTTAATCATAAATCAAAACCCTACAATTTTAAAAATGTATTGAATTTATTAGACAGTAATAAGCATATTTTTTATTGACAAAAAGCTTAAGAGATTTATCCGATATTTCATTGGATGGACTTTTCCTGAACTTTGATGCTGAAAATTTATGATCAAAATCTTTGGATCTCGGGATAATACCCAATATTGCTCACAATGAGAGAAACTCGGCTACAGATAATGATTATTATTTCGATCAGTTGTTAGATAAAGAACGATATACTATAGAAAGAACAAATGCATGGTTGGAAAGCTTCGAATAAATACTTAATCTATTTGATAAAACACTAACAGGTTGGATAGGCTTCAATTATTTAGTTTTTGTAGTGATAGCTCTTATAAAATTTAAAACGAAAAGTCCAGATGACCTCAATAATAATTTCTTTCTATCTCAGAAGTAGATATACCATATAGAATTATGAAAATATTAAAAAAAATAAAAGAAAAAACCCACTTGAAAAAAAGTGGGTGTAAAATTGGGTGTTAACATTGTAATCGATTGATTTTCAATGTTATTTGTGGAGTTGGAGGGATTCGAACCCTCGTCCAAACAAGCAATACGCAAGCTTTCTACATGCTTATTTTGCTATTGATTTTCGAGCTCAGGCAGAGAGCAAACACCCAACCTAAACCTTAGCTTCTAAAATTTTCGAGTTTTGGTCAAAGCATCCAAAACCTTATTTCCGCATTCCTATATCCCAGGATCCAACGTCGCAGAACAGAACATTGGTGAGACATCTTGCTTCCTTACTGAAATCTTCGGGAAACGCTTGAATCTACTAAACTTCGATTATTAAGCTGCAAGAGCGAACTCTTCGTTGCCAGTTAAAATGTTGTAGCAAGGGATTTAAGAGATCGCGCTACGGTTCTCTGCATGCTTACTTACCCATTGGTCTTGCTGTCGAAACCAGTCAACCCCAATTTTTTTAAGATAAGACAACAAATTTACGCAAAAAAAACAGTCCAACAAAATCACGTCATTTATCATTTATATTTGGGCGTGACCCTCGCCAAAACGTACCAGCCGCTCGGGTCGGGCTGTCCGTTGCAATCTTTTGGGGATTTTGCAAAATCCCCAAAAGGATTTCCACTACCATCCCTCACGCGCTGCGCAAGGCAACAAACCTAGCCATTAGAATTTCTCTCTTAGAACAAAGCAATTCAAAAACAATATCCGCAAAGTCAAATAGGTCAGCGTGGAAAAATTGCTGTGCGAAGTGTCCTTGCGAACCTTAAAATAATCTCAACAATGATAAAAAAATTTGCATTTAAAATAAGTACCCAAAACAACCATTCTCAAAAATAATTTTAACAAAAATTCAACAACCGTTTTCCCAAAAAATCATAATGGTGGTTAAATCCGGTTAAACTTTATCACTTAAAACAGCAATTGCCTTTTTGACACGAGGATTCAAATTAGTTTTGTATCAAAATTAAGCTATGAATCCAACTCGACTATTTCTGCTGATACTCTTTTTCTCGATAAGAATCTTTTCCCAGTCAGACTATATTTTGGGAAATATTACCAACGAGAGTGGAGACAAGCTGCCTTTCGCCAGCATTCATAACCTCAGAACAGATCAGATTGTGATGTCTGACAATATGGGAAATTTCGCCATTGCAGCCAAACCTTCGGATGAATTGAGAATATCCAGGCAAGGTTATGAGCGAAGTTTGATTTTATTAACATCCGGGAGTTTCTCAAAGAGTTTAGACGTAAAATTAACAACCATTCCGCAAGAGATAGAAGAAGTCAGGCTATCATTCAAGCCAACCGGAATCTTGAAAAAAGACGTTACAAGACTCAATCCGCCACCAAAAGTTGTTGCACTCAACAGTGCAATGAACAATTATATGAGGACACCCCTCAATGAAGTCGTTCCAAAAGCTTCAACGCCTTCCGCTTTCAAACAGCCGGATTTTGCAGCCGGACAAGTCAATTTGATGAAATTAGCCGGTGCGATTGGTGGACTTCTAGGAAAAGCAACATCATCTCCCAAAACAACTGCCGATTATAGCGAAACCCAAGAGTTCTACAAACGGGTAAAATCTGCTATTGATTTAGGCTATTATACACAATATGGCTTAGACGAGTACGATTTCGATATTTTTCTAGCCTATGCAGACCAGGCTTATAATTTGGCAAAGAACTATAGAAAGAACTTTAACAAGGCTGCGATCGATTCAAAACTTAAAATGGCTTTCTCAGAATATATCAAAACTCACAACTTTTCCAAGAAACAGTCGGAAGGTTAAAAATTTTAATCATTTTATAAGCATTGCGAAGAAGCAAAGATTTTAAAATTTTATTTGTTTAATATTAAACCCCTTTTAATAATGGTTTTTATGTAAAATGTTTAAATTGAATTTTGCCTTTTAATAGCTGTAAGAACTTGCTTTCCCTCATAAAATCCCTATTCATAGGACTTTTAACATAATGTGGAAAACTTTAGCCGATGATTGTCAGTTTTTTGACATTTTTCGGGCTTTCGCTCTTTCATTTGTTGTATTCAATTTCTATTTTTGTGTTACCGCTTTGGGAGAAAAAGCAATAGATTTAAAGTGCTGATTTCCTATATCCTACCGGTGATTACTCTTATAAAGAAACATTAAAGCATTAAACTATGGGGATTTTTGATAAAAGAATAAGTTATAAACCGTTTGAATATCCGGAAGTTTTACAATTTATAGAAGCTATCAACAAGTCCTATTGGGTACATTCGGAGGTGGATTTCACGGCGGATGTTCAGGATTTCCATTCTCAGTTGGAGCCACACGAGAAAAATGCTGTGAAGCATGCACTTTTGGCAATTGCTCAGATCGAGGTCAACGTAAAAACATTTTGGGGGAATCTCTATCACCATCTTCCAAAACCGGAACTGAATGGTTTGGGAGCAACATTTGCGGAATGCGAATTCCGTCACTCCGAGGCTTATTCCAGATTGTTGGAAGTGTTGGGTTATAACGATGAGTTCCTGAATGTAATTGACATTCCAGCGGTAAAAAACAGAATCGATTATTTGGGAAAAGTCTTGAAAAATGCCAATTCCCAGGATCCGAAATCTTACGTTTCATCATTGTTGCTTTTCAGTATCTTGATAGAAAATGTGTCCCTGTTCAGCCAGTTTGCTATCATTTTGTCTTTCACAAGATTCAAAGGCTATATGAAAAACGTTTCCAACATCATCGCTTGGACGTCTGTAGATGAACAAATACATGCTAACGGAGGAATCTATTTGATTAATAAAATCAGAGAAGAGCAGCCTAATTTACTGACTGATGACGATATCGAATCGATTTATGACTTAGTTGATGAGTCTATTGAAATGGAATCCGATATCCTGGATTGGATTTTTGAACTAGGCGAAATCGAACACGTTTCCAAGAAAAATCTTTTGGATTTTATGAAATACAGAGTGGATGACTCTTTGAAGAAAATCGGAATGAAAACGAGATACAACGTAACGCCGGAAGATTACAGACCAATGGTTTGGTTTGAAGAGGAAGTTTTTGCCAACTCTTTAGATGATTTCTTCGCAAAACGTCCGGTAGATTATACAAAACACGACAAGTCGATCACGGCGAACGATTTATTCTAAATTCCCCTTCTTTGAAGGGGTGGCGAAAATTCAAAGAATTTTTGACGGGGTAGTTTAGATTTGGGCGCCTTTATCCGCCTTCCGCTCCCGCTTTTTTCTTTTGGATAAAAAGAAAAAGAGCTCCGCTCAAGTCGGGGCGCAACATAGGTAAGGAAAACAACTTTTGTCATCCATTAGAAAATCTAGCTTTCTAAAATGACAGCGGAACGAAGGTCAAAGTGAGCAACCACTTAATTAAATAAAAAGAAAATTTTAAGAAATAGTTTACAGATTCTTGGAGTTTTCTTTTTTATGTGATAAAACCAAATATTAGTCTGAGTCGCTTGGTTTTATTTAAATATTAGTCATCAACTAAATTTAAATCAATATGAACTCAGACATTATTTCAGAAATTGAGCACAGCAAGTCAGACAATTTCCAATTAGGAGAATACATTTATATGGGAATGGGTTTGACAAAAGGACATAGAGTATGTATGTCCGTAGCCTACAAAATTGACTATTGCATCAAAAAAGCAAAGCAGTTTGAAGAGATTAATAATGATGTGACTTTTACACACATCAACAAAGTAAAAATTGGAGAATTGGAACGGAGCAGGAAGATACTCTTGAACTAATTCAGTAAATTTAAAAAGAAAATTAGCAAGCAAAATAATAAAGTTATGATGGACGAGAATATAGATATCTGGTGGCTCAACGAAGAGTCTGAGCAAATGCTTAACAGAGGTTACCTTCTGAAAGGGGAAACTGTAGAAGGCGCAATCGACAGAATTACAACTGCAGCAGCAAAACGTCTTTACAAACCGGAATTGCAACCGGCTTTCAAAGAGATGATTGTGAAGGGCTGGATCAGTTTTTCTTCTCCGGTTTGGGCTAATATGGGAACACAGCGTGGTTTGCCGATATCTTGTTTCAACGTTCATATTCCTGATAATATCGAAGGCATTACTCACAAATTGGGTGAAGTGATTATGCAGACGAAAATCGGAGGTGGAACTTCAGGTTACTTCGGGGAATTGAGAAATAGAGGAACAGCGGTTACAGATAACGGAAAATCTTCCGGAGCGGTTTCTTTTATGAAATTATATGATACAGCGATGGATGTGGTTTCTCAGGGTGGTGTGAGAAGAGGAGCTTTCGCAGCTTATCTTGACATTGATCACGGAGATATCGAAGAATTTTTGAGTATCAAAGATATCGGAAGTCCAATCCAGAATTTATTCACAGGTGTTTGCGTTCCGGATTACTGGATGCAGGATATGATTGATGGTGATGTTGAGAAGAGAAAAATCTGGGCAAGAGTTTTGGAAAGCCGTCAGCAAAAAGGTTTGCCTTATATTTTCTTCACAGATAACGTGAACAGAAACAAACCTCAGGTTTATAAAGATGCAGGATTGATGGTTAACGCTAGTAATCTTTGTTCAGAGATTATGTTGCCTTCAACGGCTAATGAATCTTTCATCTGCTGTTTATCATCAATGAACCTTGAATTATACGATGAGTGGAAAGATACGAATGCTGTGAAATTAGCCATCTATTTCCTGGATGCGGTTCTATCAGAATTCATCGAGAAAACAGAAGACAATTATTACCTGACATCAGCTAGAAACTTTGCGATGCGTCACAGAGCTTTAGGTTTAGGAGTTTTAGGATATCATTCTTATTTACAGAAAAATATGATTCCGTTTGAGAGCTTCCAGGCCACTCAGTTCAATGCAAGAGCATTCCGTCATATCAAGGAACAGGCTGAAATTGCTTCTAAAGAATTGGCAAACATTTATGGTGAGCCTGATATGCTGAAAGGTTACGGTTTGAGAAACACGACTTTATTGGCTGTTGCGCCGACAACTTCAAGTTCAGCAATCCTTGGACAAACGTCTCCTGGGATTGAGCCTTTTGCTTCCAACTACTACAAAGCAGGTTTAGCAAAAGGAAACTTTATGCGTAAGAACAAATATCTGGCAAAATTGCTAGACGAAAAAGGTCTCGATAACGAAGAAACCTGGAGAACAATTATGTTGAACCACGGTTCTGTTCAGCACCTTGAAGGATTGACAGACGATGAGAAAGCGGTATTCAAAACATTCAGAGAGATTTCTCCGATGGAGATCGTTTCCCAGGCTGCTCAAAGACAACAGTATATTGATCAGGCTCAGTCGCTTAACTTGCAGATTCCTTCTACAATGCCAGTGAAAGACGTTAACTATGTAATGATTGAGGCTTGGAAAAAAGGAGTTAAAACATTGTATTACCAAAGAAGTTCTTCGGTTTCCAAAGAATTGATGGTGAACTTTGTGACTTGCTCGGCTTGTGAAGCTTAAATAGTAGAAACTAATAATTGATAATCAAAACCGTAGGATTTTCTACGGTTTTTTTGTTAACTTTAAGCCTCCAACTAAAAACTTTGAACTCCTATGAAATTCGGACAAGTTGCTGACCCGTCACAAATCGATTTTACTTTACCAAAAGATCATCCTCAAACCAAATTCATTCTCGAGCAGAATAAAAAAGGTCTGGATAATATCTCTATCGGTTGCGCCAAGTGGAACAAAACCGACCTCAAAGGTTTTTATCCAAAAGGAACAAAAGACGAATTGACTTATTACGCAACTCAATTTAATTCGATTGAATTGAATGCGACTTTCTACGGAATGCCAACAGCCGAACAAGTCCAGACCTGGAAAGAAAAAACGCCAAAGGATTTCAAATTCTTTCCGAAGATTACCAATACCGTTTCACACTTCCGAAGATTATTGAATGTTACGGATGTTGTAACACAATTCGCTTCGGCAGTTCTTAATTTTGATGATAAACTAGGAATGGTTTTTCTTCAGCTACACGATAATTTCAAACCGAAGGATTACGACCGTTTGGAGAAATTTGTTCAGGATTGGCCAAAAGAAGTTCCATTAGCCATCGAATTGAGAAATACAGAATGGTTCACCGACGAAGAAGTGTTCAATACTGTTTGTGAATTATTTGAAATGAATCAAATCACCAATATTATCGTAGATACAGCAGGGCGGCGGGATATGCTTCATATGCGGCTGACAACGCCTAATGCATTTGTGCGTTATGTCGGAGCTAATGCTGAAAGCGATTATGCAAGATTGGATGATTGGTTGGAGAGAATCAAAATCTGGAAAAAAGAAGGTTTGCAGAATCTTTATTTCTTTGTTCATCAAAATGTAGAAAAGGCATCGCCATTATTGTCAGCTTATTTTATAGAAAATGTCAACAAGGAATTCGGGACAGATATCCATATTCCGACAATGGCTTCTGAACAGCCGACATTATTTTAAAAATTCAGTGAAACATTCTTTCTTTCTTTTTCTTTCATAGCTGAATTATTTGCCTCTGACTCTATTATTTAAATTTAAAGCGAATAAAAAGTTATTCTTTTATTCAAAATTAAAAAAGTACTCATTTGTGTACCATAATGAGTACTTGACAATTTTATTCTGTCATAACTACCCACAGATTCCACTCGGAATTATTTACCAATTAATTGCATGGTATGCACTTGCTTCTTATCGATAATCAATATAGAAGTAATTTTTCTTTAGATATAAATGGGCTGATTAAGGTAACGACAGTCAAATTTATGAAGATTTCTTTTAGATGGGGAATAGCCCAACCTGTGTTAATTCTTATGTTTCTAAACATTCAAAATAATCTCATCATTCGCAGGTTTACAGAAATTTTCATGAATTGACTGTTAATGTTTTTAGTTTGATTTATCAATCAAATGCAAATAAATCCGAAATTCTTAAAAAAAAATCAGAATTATAAAATTATTTGTAATTTTATGAAAATTATTCATAGTAAATAATTTTTTATTATTGATTTTCAGTATTTTAAATAATTCAATGTTCTTGATTTGTGGAATATTTAAAAAAAATATTAATATAATTCAAATAAATAAATAAAAAACAATTATTAATTGGAAAAAAATAAACTTAAATCACTTTAGACCTTTAAATTCAACATTAAATCATTTTTTTAACTATGAGAAATTCTATTTTTTCTTTATTTTTTATGCCGTTATTCTATACGCCTCAGGTTGGCATAAATACTTCAATACCTAACAACACATTAACTGTAGCAGGTTCTTTTTCTGCTAATTACAGAGAAGTTACGGCAACTAGTACAACATTGTCTAACACAGATTACTATGTATCTTACAACGGAACAAGTGCAGGAGATTTTACATTGCCGGCTGTAGGAATTAACGCTTCGGCCTTTACCGGAAGAATTTACAGGGTGAAAAATCAGTCACCTTATACATTGACACTATATCCAAATGGAACCGATAAATTGCGTCCTTACAATTCAAGCCCTGTTGCGTCTATATCACTATCTTCTGGAGCTTTTGCAGAAGTGGTTAATAACATGAACGCATCTGGCGGGAACACCTGGGATGTGTCCTACATAGCGCAGCCAACAACAAATAATGTGGAAATCTATGGAACGCAAGTGAAAATTCCTCCACATGCAGCAGCTTTAACGCCGGTTGCAGATTGGAGCAATCATACCAATTCTTCCTATGATACCAGCAATCCAAATGATTCTTCTGATACTTGGTGGATAATTTCTAAATCATCAGTTAGTGCTGTGATGTCATCCAATAGTAGCAGCGCAAGCAGGATGATGATTGTCTATGAGTACCAGGGAACTCCTTTTAATCTCACAAACCTTTACCCAATACTTACAAATGGCAATAGCAGCTCGTATCCGGACGTTTACAGTCCTTCCTTTATATCTCTTGCTAATAATGGGACATCAGGAAAAACGAGATTAACCGTCAGCGTTACCCGCGTTGATTTGATATCTACTAACGCAGCCAATCTATCCAACTGGGCCGGAACTTTTTTATTAAATTTATTATTAGCAAGAAGAACGAATTAATAATCATATCTAAAGAAAAAATAATAAATTTGCTAAAAATAAAGAATGCAAGACCCGATTTTCGAACTAATTGAAAAAGAAAGACAAAGACAAACCCACGGAATTGAACTAATTGCATCGGAGAATTTTGTTTCCGAGAATGTGATGAAAGCAATGGGAAGTGTGCTTACCAATAAATATGCAGAAGGTTATCCCGGACGTAGATATTACGGCGGATGCGAGGTGGTGGATGAAGTAGAGCAATTGGCAATCGACAGAGCAAAAGAATTATTCGGGGTGGATTATGTGAACGTTCAGCCACATTCTGGATCTCAGGCCAATGCAGCAATTTATCTTTCAGTCCTTAAACCGGGCGATAAAGTGATGGGAATGGATTTGTCTATGGGCGGCCATTTGACACACGGTTCTGCGGTTAATTTCTCAGGAATCCAATATCAGGTTTGTTCTTATGGTGTTCAAAAAGAAACAGGCCTGATTGATTATGACCAAATGAGAGATGTAGCTCTAAGAGAAAAGCCAAAAATGCTGATTGCGGGATTTTCTGCTTATTCCAGAGATTTGGATTATGCTAAATTCCGCGAAGTTGCTGATGAAATTGGAGCAACGCTTTGGGCTGATATTGCACATCCGGCAGGATTGGTTGCGAAAGGGCTATTGAATAACCCATTCGAGCATTGCCACGTGGTGACAACGACGACCCACAAAACATTGAGAGGTCCAAGAGGAGGAATGATTATGATGGGCAAGGATTTTGAAAATACTTATGGACATAAAACGCCAAAAGGGGAAACCAAGTTAATGAGTGCTGTTTTGGATGGTGCCGTTTTCCCAGGAATCCAAGGTGGTCCATTGGAACACGTAATTGGCGCTAAAGCTGTTGCGTTTGCGGAAGCCATCGATTCTAAATTCGAAGTTTATGCTAAGCAGGTAAAAGCTAATGCCCAGGCTTTAGCAAAATCGATGATAGACTTAGGCTTCGAAATCGTAAGTGGCGGAACTGATAACCACTTGATGTTAATTGATTTGAGAAACAAAAACGTTAACGGAAAAGAAACTGAAAAAGCATTAGTAAAGGCTGACGTTACTTGTAACAAGAATATGGTTCCTTTTGATGATAAATCGCCTTTCACAACTTCAGGGATTCGTCTTGGAACAGCAGCAATTACTACAAGAGGCCTGAAAGAAAGTGATATGGGAACGATTGCAGGTTTAATTTCTGAAGTCGTTGATGATATCAAGAACGAAGATAGATTAGCTTCTGTTAAAAAGAAAGTTAATGAATTGATGGAAGGAAAAGAGCTTTTCAACTATTAATAGAAAATATAATTATTGATAAGAGGATGAGCTTTCGGGTTCATTCTTTTTTTATAACAATGGAAAAGAAGTCGTTCACTTTTGATGAGATCAAATTAAAGCTGGTCAACTATTGTGTTTATCAGGACAGATGCCATTATGAGGTTGAGCAAAAAATGAAAGAATTTGTATTAATCCCTGAAGCTAAGGATGAAATATTTCTGTATCTCATTAGAGAAAATTACCTTAATGAAGAGCGCTTTACCCGAAGTTATATAAGAGGAAAATTCTACATCAAAAACTGGGGAAGGAATAAAATCAAAATCAATCTCAGGCAAAAGAAAATTACTGAAAAATTAATTTCCAAATGTATGGATGAGATTGAAGCTGATGACTATGAAAAAATGATACGAAAGATTTATCAGGAATATTTTTCAAGGCAAAAAGGCTTAAAAGAGTATCAGAAAAAAAGTAAAACTATTAATTACCTTTTATCCAGAGGTTTCGAATATGATGCTATTTTAGATGTTAATACAGAGCCGGATAATCACAGATTAACTTAAATTAATATTGAAATTTTTTAAAGAATGTAAATATTTCTGAAAAATAAATAAAAAATTCTTAATTTCGTCCCAAATTTGATCAAACAAAGTTCATGAAAAAATTAGCTATTATATATTCATTAGTGTTATTTGGATTTGCAAACGCACAATCAATTAAATATGGAGTTACTGGCAGTGTTCACAAAGGTTCAATAGCGGGTGTCCACGGTGTTTCAAAAGGTGATTTTGGAGGGAGTTTAGGTGTTTTTGCAGATTTTTCGTTAGTGACAAATGATATTTATGATTCTGCTTGGTTATATTTTACACCACAATTAGAAGTTTTTACAATTGGTGAGAAGGGAGATTGGAATGAAGATAAAGTAGATTATCAAAAGTATAGTAATGTTTATGTTGGAGTTCCTTTATATATTAAATACTACCTGAAAAATCACGGTTATAAAGGAGATATTTATATAATGGCAGGTCCAAAATTTGAGTTTCTTGTCAATGAAAAAACCGATGAAGGAAATGCTGTTAAAGAAGCATTAGCTCTAGGTTTTGATCCTAATAAATTTGGTTTGGGCCAAAAAATGAATAAATTTAGCTACGGTTTATCTGTTAAAGTAGGTGCAAAAGTCAATGATAAACTAGAGGCTTTTATCAGGTTTGATAGAGGTTTTGCTAAAATTTATCCGGATTATACAGTTAAAACTACGTACAATAGATTCTTAGGAATTGGATTAAGTTATTATCTAGGAGAAACTAATTAATCTTAGTTTTATAATTATACCACAAGAAGTCTTTGGCTTGTGGATTTACAAAATGAAAAATCACATATTTCTTCTAATCATATTTCTTTTGGTAGCATCTTGTAAACCCAAAGAAAATATGATTTATATGAGCAATCATAATTTCGAACAAGAAACAACACAGGCAAGATATACAGGTCTTAAAATCAAAGAAGGCGATGTTTTAGAGATTGTAGTGTCTGCCTTTGATGAAAGTGCTGTTAAGCCTTTTAACCTTTCCACAATTACTTCCACTAATATCGTAACTGATAATACAATTACTTCTCATCCCAATCAATATACTGTATCGATGGATGGCTATATAAATATGCCAACCATAGGAAAAGTCTTCTGCCAGGGAATGACAAAGCAGCAGTTGAAGGATGACCTGGAACAGAGACTAAAAGCATATCTCGTAGATCCATTGGTTGATGTCAAATTATTAAATCTTAATATTTCCGTTTTAGGAGAAGTAACGAATCCCGGGGTTAAGACAGCATCTACAGAGCGTATAAATCTGTTCCAAGCCTTGGCTTTGGCAGGAGATATGACTCCAACGGCAGACAGAACAAAGGTGAAATTGTTGCGATATTCTGATCAAAGTAAAAAGGATACTGTTATAAACCTTGATTTCTCAGAAGCGAGTATAGTTAATTCTCCGTATTATTATTTGCAGCAGAATGACATACTTTATGTTGAACCGGATAAGAATAAACAAATAGCTTCAAATTCAAATCCCAACAAAGCCCTGTTTTGGCAATTGCTGACAGTTGCAATCAGTATCACCGCATTATTAATCAGGGTTATAAATTAATTTAGATGGAATTATTGAATTCTAATATCAATTCACATTCAAAGAAGATAAATTTTAAAAAAGATATTTTAAAATTTTTAAAATTTTGGCCTTGGATACTGCTAAGCCTTTTTGTGTTTTACTTTGCGTCTTACATCTACTTAAGATACACCCAGCCACAATATTTTACTAAAACAACACTTCTTTTTCCCCAGTCAAATCCTAACAAGACTGCTTTAAATGATTTGAAAAATCTTGGAATGGGAATTAGTGGTGATGAAGAATTACAAGGAGAAGCAGCTGTAATTGTGTCAAAGCCTATTTTGGAGAAAGTATCCAGAAATCTTAATCTCGATGTTAGTTTTTACGCAAAGGGAAAGATAAGAGAAATAGAATTGTATGAACTTTCACCTTATAAAGGAAAAATCCTGGAATCAAAAGATTATTTTTCCGGGGCAACTTATTATATTGATCCCATAGATCTACATACATTCAGATTGTCAGAAGGGCCACTTCCTTCCGGGAATAATGTTTTTAGATATGGAGATATTATCAACCTTCCCTGGGGTAAGGTTATTATTGATAGAAATTTGTCAGGATATAAAGCCTACCGAAATTTTATAGTATTTAAAAAAAATGATGGGGTGGTGAAATCTCTGGAGAACAATGTAAAAGCACAGGTTGCCAGTGGATTTTTGATGGAACTAAGTTTGGTAGGACCAACTCCTAGAAGATCAGAGGATATCCTTAATGAAATTGTTAGACAATACAATATAGATGGGATTAATGATAAAAATGCCGAAGCAGAAAATACGCAAAAATTTATAGACGAGAGGCTCAATCTTATTACCGGTGATCTTGACCGTGTGGAAAGAGATAAGGAAAATTTTAAAAAGGCCAATCAATTAACGGATCTTGATATTCAGGCCAACCTTGCAGTGACCAGATTAACGGGGAATGTAGAAAATATTTTTAATGAGTCTGCCCAATTAGAGATTGTTAATGCTTTATATAATAAAGCAACTTCTGGAAAAGAACAGCTTTTTCCAACCGGTCTGGGACTGAATGAGACAACAGAAGGGTTGCTGAGTCAGTATAACGAGTTATTATTAACCAAAAAAAGAACTCAGAAACAAGCTACAGATATCAATCCCACTATCAAGGCATATGATAAGCAGTTGAATGATCTTTTGTTTTCTATCAGGAATAATCTCCAGGAAGCGAGAGCCCAGTTACAAAGAAAAATTGGGCAGACTAATCAAGAAATAGGAGAAGATAAATCTTCTATAAATAAATATCCTACACACGAAAAGGTGTTTAGAAATATAGAGAGGCAAAGAAATTTAAAAGAATCTATATACCTATACCTTTTACAAAAAAGAGAAGAAAATGCTATTGCATTAGCAGTCACTACACCGAAGGCAAAAATAGTAAATCCGGCTTATACATCTGGAATTGTTCAACCCAATGAAAAGCAGGTAAAGACTGCAGCATTGGCTATTGGATTGGTCGTTCCGCTATTAATAATTTTTATTATTTCTGTTTTGGATACTAAAATAAGAACAAAAGATGATGTTGAGAATATAGTTCCTGATGTTCCTGTAATTGCTGAAATTCCTTTTAATAAGAATGATAGACCGATCATCGAAAATAATGATTTTACAATTTTTGCGGAATCATTTAGAATCTTGATCTCTAACATAAAATTTATACTTAGATCAAAACAGATATACAAAGGTGGTGTTATTTTAATAACTTCTTCTGTTAAAGGAGAGGGTAAAACTACCGTATCGGTAAACTCTGCCATGAGTCTTGCTGGAAGCGGCAAAGTATTATTGATTGGAGCTGATATCAGAAATCCTCAATTACACAAATATATTCCAAATCTAGGCAGAGGACTTACAAAAGGATTAACAGATTATCTTGTTTCCGAAGGAGATAATATAGATAATTACATTATAAAATCAGAGTTCAGCAATAACCTTGATATTCTTTTCAGTGGCAGCAAGGCTCCTAATCCTAACGATCTGTTGGATATGGAAAAATTTGACCTGTTGATTACCGAACTTAGAAAAAAATATGATTACATTATATTGGACTCTGCGCCGGTAATGCTGGTAAGTGATTCATTGCATTTGACAGATGTCGCAGATCTGGTTGTGTACACGGTAAAATCTGATTTTACAGATAAAGAAATGATTGTTTTTGCTGATAACTTTAGAAGAGATAATGCAATTCACAATTTGGTTTTTGTTCTGAATAATGTAAAACCAGAATATGCCAGATATGGCTATAAATATGGCTATGGCTATTACAGTGATGTTAGTCAGAGGGCATCCTTTTTGTCAAGATTTACTAAAAAATAAAAGTTAGTGATTTCCGTATCCGTTATTATTCCTGTTTATAATGCAGAAAAATATTTGGGAGAGTGTTTAGAGTCTATTATTTCTCAAACTCTAGGAGAATTAGAAATTATATGTATTAATGACGGTTCTTTAGACAACTCCTTGAAAATTTTAGAGGAATATCAAAAAAAAGATGCAAGAATAAAAGTTATTGATCAGGAAAATCAAGGTGTGTCAATGGCGAGAAATGCCGGTTTGGCTATCGCAGAAGGGAGATATGTTGGTTTTGTAGACGGAGATGATACAATAGAGCCGGTTTTTTTTCAAAAACTTTTTGAAACAGCGGAAAAATGTCAGGCTGATAGTGTTTATTCAAAGCTTTCCCCGGATCAGGATTTTGGTGCATTTTCCGGAATTTTTCACATAGAAGACATCAGGAATAAGCTGTTGCCACATTTTTTCAAGGAAGACAAATTTAATTCGGTTTGTAACAAAATTTTTCTTAATAGGATTATCAAAGAAAATAAAATTGTTTTCCCGGCAGATATTAAAAATGGAGAAGATGCTCAATTTAATATAGAATTCTTGGTGAAATCGGAGAGAATTGCTTTCCTGGACTATTGCGGATATATCTATAGAGAAGTAGAAGGCAGTGCTACAAGAAATATTGTAAATCAGGATTATCTTTCCAGAGCGATAGAAGTTTATAAACAAAATTGGAACCCAATTTTTTCAGATATAATTTCAAATGAAGATATAGAAAATTTAAAAAAAATAAGATTTGCTAATTATATCATGTCATTAATTTATATTTATTCTAACCCGGGCAATGGCTTACCATTCAAGGAAAGATTTTTAAAATTAAAGACTATTACAGATAATATTATTGTGAATCAGGTTTTTTCGGATTTTACCTTGAAAAGAAAACTAAATTTAAACAGCTATAAAAACACTATTTTTGATGGAATTAAAAACAAATCTGTTTTTAAATTGTATATGTTAACCTTATATAGCTATTATAAAAATAAATGAAAGTATTAATGTTTTTTCATGGAGGGAGTGATAACAGAGGCTGTGAAGCTATCGCAAGAACAGCAACTAATCTTTTGCGATCAGATGGCCGCATAAAAAAGCTGGCACTTTCTTCCAGCAATCCCGAGTCTGATAAAGTAATTCCCAATATAGATGTTATTCACCTGAATCAGGATTCAAAAATCCAAAAATTATCACTGGATGGAATTCTAAATGCTATTAATGTCAAAGTTTTTAATAATGAAAATTTTGCACTTAGGAAGATTCATAAAAGTGTTCTGGATCTGATACCAGAATATGATGCTTTTATTTCTATAGGTGGAGACAATTACTGTTATGGAGAACAGAAAGGTATTTATGAGATCGACAGATGTATCAAAAAAGCAGGTAAAAAGCTTATCCTTTGGGGTGCATCTATAGGAGAAGAGGATCTGTCGGATGCCAAAATCAAGGACCTGAAAAATTTTGACCTCTTGCTGGTGAGAGAGTCTCTTACTTATGATGTACTTACAAAAGCAGGAATTGATAATGTAAAGCTAGTTGCGGACGGTGCTTTTTTGATGGAAAAAAAAGAGCTGGCGCTTCCTGAAAATTGGAAAGAAGGAAAAACGGTAGGATTTAACTTTTCTCCACTTATTTTCAAAAGAAACCCAGAATCCAAAGACGCTGCTTTTGCACTGGTTCAACATATTTTGGATACAACAGATTTTGCAGTTTGCTTTATTCCCCATGTAATAATCCCTGGAAATAATGATTATCAAATTCTGGAAGAATTTTACAAAAAATTCCAGCATACAGGAAGAGTGATTTTGCTTCCGGACAATCTGGATGCTACAGAATATAAAGGATATATTGCAAAGACAAAATTTTTCATTGGGGCCAGAACACATGCCACAATTGCAGCTTATTCGTCCCAGGTCCCAACAATGGTTTTAGGATACAGTATAAAATCAAAAGGCATCTCAAAAGATATTTTTGGTGATGTGAAGCTGGTGTTGGATATCAAGGAAACTTCAGATGCTCAGAAATTAATTGCAAGATTTGAAGAGATGAAATCGGAGGAATCAGAATTAAGAGAAATCCTGAAAACAAGAATACCGGAAATCAAAAAAGAATCTGAAAAAGCAGCCAAGCATTTCTTTGATCTGAAATGAAAAAAAAAATACTTTTTGTAATCCCGAGCTTAGATGCCGGTGGCGCAGAAAAAAGTTTGATCAATCTTCTCAGCACGATTGATCAAACGCGTTTTTCTGTTGATTTATTTCTGTTTTTTGATAAAGGGTTATTTCTTTCGCAGGTCCCGGAATTTGTGAATATATTGCCAAAAAATACGGAACTTGAAATATTTCAAAGACCACTTATATCTTCTGTTCTGGGGTTTTTACGAAAAGGGAGATTATCTTCTGCAATACAAAGAATCCAATTTTTCTGGACATATAAAAAAATAAAAAATGCTTCTTTGGCAGAGCAATACTCTTGGAAATATATTCGGGAATCTTTTGGGAAAATCAATACAGAATATGATGCAGCCATTGGTTTTTTAGAAAAGTCTTCAATATACTTTGCTGTGGAAAAGGTAAAAGCTAAAAGAAAAATAGGCATTATCCATACTTATTATTCTAATTTGAATATCGATGTAGAATTTGAGAAAAAATATTTTTCGGCTTTAGATCATATCGCGATGGTTTCTAATGAATGTTCAGAAGATCTGAAAATGCTTTTCCCAGAATTTTCAGAAAAGGTAATGATACTTCATAATATCGTCTCAGCATCTTTGATTAAAAGACTTGCAGAGAAAGAATCAGAAATGTTGAAACCCGATTCTATTATTTCAATTGGAAGACTTGTTCATCTGAAAGGTTTTGATATGGCAATCGAAGCAGCAGAAATCCTGAAAGAGCAACATATAGAGTTCCATTGGTACATTATCGGAGAGGGACCCGAAAGACAGAATCTTGAAACAATGATTCGTGATAAAAAACTTGAAGATTATGTTACACTTTTGGGATTAAAGGAAAATCCTTATCCATATATAAAGCAGGCAAGGATATTTGTGCAACCGTCAAGATATGAAGGAAAATCGATTGCTATTGATGAAGCAAAAATATTGGCGAAGCCAATTGTTCTCAACAATTTTGATACAGCTAAAGATCAGATTGATAATAATATCAATGGTTTAATTGCCGAAATGAATCCCAAATCTATCGCAGAGAATATTTTAAAATATATTAATGATCCAAAACTTACTGATGAGATTGTTGAAAATTTGAAATCGGGTAATTTTGGAACCGAACATGAAATAGATAAATTTTACCAAATCATACAATGACATATAAAAAAAACATATTATTTGTGATGAATAATCTGAATATTGGAGGAGCTGAAAAAGCGCTGGTTTCCTTATTGCAGGTTTTTGATTATAAAAAATATAATGTCGATTTATTATTGTTGAAGAAAGAGGGGGCTTTTTTAAAATTGGTGCCGGATACGGTAAACATTCTTACCCCACCAAAGAATTTGACTTACTTTGATATGCCTTTTACACGAGTCATTAGCGAAAATTTTTTCAATTTCCGCTGGAACATTATATTGAAAAGGATACAATTTAAGCTTGCTGTAAAAAAGGGGAAAAACCTTTCAGAAAGGGAACAATTCGGATGGAAATCTGTATCACAAACATTAGATTGTTTAAAGAAAGAATACGATGTGGCTATAGGCTTTCTGGAAAAAACACCTGATTATTTTATAGTTGATAAAGTCATTGCTGCAAAAAAGATTGGGTGGATACAAAATGATTATGAACAATTAGGCCTTAATCCGGATTTTGACCAATATTATTTTCAGAAACTAGATGCAATTGTTCTGAATAGCACTACAACGACAGAAAGCTTTAAAAGAATATTTCCAGAATTTGCCAAAAAAACATTCTGTATTGAAAATATTGTTTCAAAGGTGTTTATAAATAAACTTGGGAATGAAAAAATTGATATAGATTTCAAAAAGCCATTTTTCACTTCTGCAGGCAGACTTACAAAACAAAAGGGATTTGATCTGGGAATAGAAGCTGCTAAAATCCTTAAATTAAAAAATATAGATTTTCATTGGCTTATTATGGGTGTAGGAGAAGAACATAATAATTTGCAAAAAATGATTAATGATTATGGTTTGCAGGAAAACATATTTTTAATTGGAACCAAAGAAAATCCTTATTCCTTGATCAATAGAAGCTTATTTTATTTTCATCCTTCACGGTTTGAAGGTAAGTCCGTAGTTGTTGATGAGGTTAAAAATCTTTCCAAACCGATTTTGTTGACGAATTTCCCATCTGCGGTAGATCAAATCAATCATTTACAAAATGGTTTTATTTGCGATCTTAACGTTCAGAGTATTGCAGACTCATTAGAGCAACTTTTAAAAAATGAGGAGCTACGCACAAAATTTTCTACAAAACTTTTAGATGAAAATTGGGGTACTGAAGGAGAAATCGAAAAAATTTATAAATTAATTGAGTCATGAAAATAATAATAAATTTTATACGGGCAAGATTCAGAAAATGGCTGAATGAAGAATATTGGCTGGAAGATTACCTGAAGATGGGTATGAAAGTTGGTAAAAACTGTGACATTAATCCGGGATTGATGGTAGATTATTCTCATTGTTGGCTGATAGAGCTGGAGGATAATGTTACTCTGGCTCCACAAGTTTATCTCTTAGCGCATGATGCATCGACAAAAAGAAAACTAAACTATACAAGGTTGGGTAAAGTTATTATAAGAAAAGGCGCTTTTATTGGTGCCAGGTCCATAATTATGCCGGGCGTTACTATTGGAGAATATGCTATTGTTGCAGCCGGAAGTGTAGTGACCAAATCTGTTGATGCCAATACTGTAGTAGGAGGTAATCCGGCTAGATTTATAATGACTGTTGATGATCTCATGGAAAAAAATATAGAAAAAATGAAAGTATTGCCGCTCTATGATACTTCTTTTACTATCAATGGAGGAATAGATGAAAAGAAAAAGCATCAGATGTCTCAGGAATTAGAACAAAAATCTGGCTATGTTATCTAGTATTCTTATTGTTATAATTGTTTTAGTAATTCTTATAATATCTGTTGATTTGATATTAGAATTCGATACGTGGCAAAGTCGTATAAAAATAGGAAGATTTAAGACAAAAGATACTTGGGGAATTGCTGTTAAGGAAAAGTCAAAACAATGGCTGAAAAAATCTCCCACCATTAAACTGACCGATAATAACCGGCTGGTAATCATTGATATGTTAAGTGGAAATTATCGGAGAGATGCCATACAGTATTGGCAGGAAGCGGCATTGATACTGGGACTTTCCGCAGATTATAAATTAAATCCAGATACGGAAGTAAAAAAAGCGATTGACAATTACATCAATGATAAAATTGATAGTAATGGCAACTGGAAAAAACCAATTCTGGAAAGTGACGGTGTAATTTTAGGCTACGCTTTGATACAGCTTGATTGGCTGGATCATAATAAATATTACCCGGCTTATGATGCATTATGTAATATGCTGATAGACTTAAAAGGAGAAGATGGTACAATTTCTTACAAGAAGCATACAAGACAATATAGATTTGTAGATACAATTGGCTTCATAAGCCCATTCCTGATACATTATGGGCAAAAATTTAACAAGCCGGAAGCGATTGATCTTGGAATTAAACAGATAGAAGAATTTAATAAATTTGGTATGCTGAAAGATGAGTTTATCCCTTGTCATACTTATGTCGTAGATTCTAAACTTCCTGCAGGACTTTTTGGTTGGGGACGCGGATTAGGTTGGTATGCAATAGGACTTATCGATTCCTGGAACGCCTTGGATGACTCTCATCCAAAAAAGAATGAATTGAAGGAATGGGTTCTTAGATTTGCGCAGGTTTGCATGCTTTTCCAAAGAGAAAACGGATCCTGGGGCTGGTTGATTACACAAGATTCGTCAAGATCTGATTCTTCTGCTACGGCAACATTAGCATGGTTTCTGAAAAATGCGGCAAAGATTGATCAGATTAAAGATGCTTCGGCAAAAGCTTCCGAAAAAGCGTTAAATTATCTCATGACGGTTACCAGACGTTCAGGAGCTGTAGATTTTTCCCAGGGTGATACAAAAGGAATAGGAATATATTCTGCTCATTTTGACGTTTTACCTTTTACTCAGGGATTCTGCCTTAGAACACTGAATGATGTTCAAAATCGAAATAACTTGTAGTTTTTTGTTATGAAAGATAATTCAAGAACATCCAATTCGTTCAGAAATATATCTTCCGGTTTGGTAGCTCAGGCTATACAAATGGTATTAGGCTTTGTTTCCCGCACGGTATTTATTAAATATCTTTCTGCAGAATATCTCGGTATCAGCAGTCTTTTTTCCAATATTCTTATGATGCTTTCTCTTGCAGAATTGGGGATCGCATCAGCCTTTATATATGAATTGTATAGACCACTCTCGGAAAAGAATTATGAACAGACAGCTGTAATTCTTCGATATTTTAAAAAAGCATATTATACAGTTGGGATAACTGTTTTTTTAACAGGATTGATTTTGATTCCTTTCTTAGATCATATTATTGCAGAAAAGCCTGCAACAATCACGGAAGATATTAGGATTATTTATCTATTTTATATTATCAGCACCTCTTCCTCGTATTTTTTCTCATATAAGATTTCTATGCTTGATGCGGATCAGAAAATATCTGTATCAACATTCAACAGTATAAAATTTTTAATAGGACAGAATATCGTACAGATACTTGTATTGATTTTTACGCATAATTTTTTACTTTATCTTGGAGTTCAGATTGTTTCACAGCTTTTTTCCAATATTTTTATTTCTAGAATCGTTGATCGTAACTATAGTTATCTTTTAAAATACAAAGACATAAAAATTCAACCTGAAGTCAAAAAGAATATCATCACCAATGTAAAAGCCACATTCCTTACAAAAATTGGTGGAGTACTGGTAAATGGTACAGATAATATTTTTATAAGTTCATTTGTAGGACTTGCTTTATTAGGAAAATATTCTAATTATGTGATGCTGTTTGGCCTTGTGTCAAGTTTTCTGATGATTATTTTTGCTAATATCAAATCATCAGTTGCACATTTTATTATCAATGAAAGCATGGAAAAACAGAGAGAAATTTTTCAAACCATCAATTTTCTGAATTTTATTTGTTTTGGATTGTCTTCTCTGCTGATTTATTTTTGTATCAATGATTTTATTAAATTATGGATCGGAGATCGTTATGTCCTGCCTTCTTTTATACCATTTATGCTTGCTGTTAACTTTTTTATGGTAGGTATGCAAAATGGATTTTGGACATTCAAAGGGGCTTACGGTTTTTTCAGGGAAGGGAAATATATGGTTCTTGGAACAGCAGGAATCAATCTCATCCTGTCTTATTTTATGGGAAAAGAATATGGCATTGCAGGTGTCATTACAGCCACAGCAATCGCACGGTTATTAACAAATTTTTGGTATGATCCTTATATAGTCCTGAGAAAAGGATTGAAACAAAATCCGTTACGTTATCTTTACAGATTCTCTACTTATATTTTAGTCTTAATGATTTCGTCCGTGTCTGTTTATTTTATATTTAGAATGACCGATTTACAGATATGGTTACAGATTATATTGAAAATTATAGTTATCTCTATTATAACATTAATTTCTTTATTTGTTGTTTTAGGAAGAAGTTCAGAGTTTAAAAATTCGATTCTGTTTTTAAAAAGAATACCTGTAATTAAAAAAGTTTTTAAATAAAATTATGAAGCTCATCTATATTACAAACGGTATCAATGGTGCAGGCGGCTTGGAAAGAGTTTTGTCTGTAAAAGCGTCATATTTTGCAGATCAATATGGTTATGATGTAACGATCCTTGTTCTAAACAATGCACATCAAAATCCTTTTTATGAATTCAGTTCAAAAATTAAATTCATATCAATAGATGTTAAAGGATTATCAGGTTATTTCAAGGCATATAAGAAAGAGATTCAGAAGGTTATAAGTTCGATTAAACCTGATGTGATATCCGTTTGTGATGACGGGTTAAAAGGCTTTTTTCTTCCGTCAATTATCAAAACCAATGCAAAATGGATCTATGAAAGGCACGTTTCGAAATTGACGGAATCCAGAGATACTCATGGCTTTTTGAAAAAGACTTTTACGAAAGTGAAATGGGGCCTGATGGAAATTTTTGCTAAAAAGTTTAATCGTTTTATAGTGCTTACTGAAGGAAATAAAAAGGAATGGCCTTCTCTAAAGAATATGGAAGTTATATCCAACCCGTTATCTTTTTATCCCGAAGAATCTTCAGCACTTGACAAGAAAACAGTGATCTGTGTAGGGAAAATTTCATACCAGAAAGGACAGGACTTGCTTTTGAAGGCTTGGGAACAAGTTCATAGCAAATATCCGGATTGGCAACTTCATTTGTACGGTAAAGAGAATTTAACCGTTTTGGATACAAATCACCTTACAAATAATGTGCACTATTTTCATCCTGCAAAGGATATCGAACAAAAATACCTGCAAAGTTCTGTTTACGTAATGTCTTCCCGGTTCGAAGGATTTGGTATGGTTCTCATAGAGGCTATGGCTTGTGGATTGCCCTGTGTATCTTTTGATTGTGATTATGGTCCTTCGGACATTATTGAAGATAATGTAGACGGATTTATCATTGATAAAGAAGATATCAGAACTATGGCAGAAAAGATAATGATACTCATTGAGGATTCTGATTTGCGTAAACGTTTTGGAAGAAATGCCAAATCGAATGTCGAACGTTATAAGCCAGAAGCTATTGCAAAACAATGGGATACTTTATTTAAAAATTTATAGTTAGTGAGAATCATAATCAATACAGATCAGATTTATTTACATGGCGGAATAGAAAAGGTTCTATCGACAAAGGCCAATTATTGGGCAAATTTGACAAATGTCGAGGTTTTTTTTGTTACAACTGAGCAGTTGAATGAGGCGCCTTGTTATCCTTTGGACAAGAAAATTAATCTAATTGACCTGGGAATTAATTATAACCGTAACAAGTCTTATTTTTCCAAGGAAAATATTTTTAAAGCGTTTAAACATTACCGGGAACAAAAAAAGCTTTTTAAAAATTTAAAACCTGATGTAATACTCTCTCCAAATTTCAATTTTGATCATTATTGGTTACCATTTGTAAAAAATAAAGCAAGACTTTTGAAAGAATTACATGGGTCTCGTTACAAAGAATATGAGCAGAGAAAAACTGCTTCTTTTCTAAAAAATATAACGTTTAAGGTAAGCGATTGGATTAATTCGAAATATGATAATATTATAGTTCTAAACGATGACGAAAAAGAATATATCTATTCCAATAATGTCGTTGTCATACCAAATCCAATAGAAGCTCAATCACTTCAGGCATCATTGACAGCGCATAAGGTAATAGCAGCAGGACGTATTTCTCCTGTAAAAAGATTTGACCATCTGATTAAGGCCTGGTCAATTGTCAATAAAAATTTTCCGCTTTGGGAACTGCACATTTACGGTCAGAATTATTTGGGAACGGAAGAGACATTGAAACAATTGATTTCTGATCTTCATCTTGAAAATGTCGTTCACATTAAAGGAAGTATTGATAATGTCCCGGAAAAAATGACAGAATATTCTTTATATGCGATGACATCTGAAACAGAATGTTTTCCTATGGTTCTTCTGGAGGCACTTTCGGTAGGGCTGCCGATAGTTTCTTATGACTGTCCGAATGGACCTAGGCATATTATACAAAATAATATAGACGGATTCTTGGTTTCTAATCAGGATATTGATCTTTTTGCAGATGCCATGATGACGTTAATGAATGATGAGGTAGAAAGAAAAAAAATGGGAGAAGCAGCAAAAATAAATTCCCATAGATTTACAACTGGAGAAGTCATGAAAAAATGGCAATCTTTATTAAATTTGCCTAATGTTTGATTTTATCCCTGTAACAGTATATACCAGTTTGCAATATCATGTACTGCTCATTATAGCGGTTATTATTTTGATGCATGCTTTTTCTTATGATATACAAGATCAGAGAAGTATTTATTTTTTCAATGCATTGGGAATAATAGTTGCAATATTGTATACCCTTTATATGGGACAAAGGCAGGTTAATTACCGTTTTGGCGACACTGTAAATTATAATCAGGCTTACCAGCTATTATTAGCAGGAAAAGTGCTTATTATTAAAAAGGATTTTTTATTTAATTATATGATGGTTCTGTCCAGCAAAATAATGTCTGTACGATCATTTTTCCAGATAGTTGATGTCATATATGTTATTCCGTGTATAATTTTTTCGTATAAATATTTTGGGAGATATTGGTTCTTTGCCTTTTTTATGTTCCTGGCTTCATTTTCTTTTTGGTCATATGGTGTTAATGGCCTTAGAAATGGTTTAGGTACCAGTATATTTATTCTAGGGCTTTGCTTTTATGACAGAAAAATTTTGATGTATGCTTGTTTTGTGATATCATATTTTATGCATGCCTCACTTGTCATTCCTGTTGCAGCCTTCGTTGCATCCGGATTATATAAAAGCCCCAAAATGTATATTTATATTTGGGCAGCATCTATACCTTTATCACTGGCCGGAGGAAGTGTCTGGACCAATTTTTTTGGTTCTCTGGGATTTGCTGAAGATAGGACCCAAGGTTATCTGACAGGAGGAGAACAATATTCAAATCAATTTTCGCAAACTGGCTTTCGTTGGGATTTTTTAATATATAGCGCATTTGCTGTATTTGCCGGATGGTATTATATATTTAAAAAGAATGTAACCGAAGGCTTTTATGTACATATATTTGGTATGTACTGTGTAGCCAATGCGTTTTGGGTATTGGTAATCAATGCTGCATTCAGCAATAGATTTGCCTATCTGTCATGGTTTTTGATGCCTATTGTAATCATGTACCCGTTATTCAAGTATAAAATTGTGCCGGATCAATACAAAATGATTGGACTGGTAATAATATCTTATTTTATGTTTACCTATCTTATGAACGTTATTTTATATAAAGCATGAAAAAAATTACTGTTTTTACCCCGACATATAATCGTGCTAACCTTTTGCAAAATCTGTATGAAAGTCTATGCAGACAGAAAAAAGAAGATTTTATATGGTTAATTATAGATGACGGATCAACAGATAATACCAAGCCCACTGTAGACCGTTGGATTGAGGAAAATAAAATTGAGATCCTATACCATTCCCAAAGTAACATGGGAATGGTTGCAGCTCATAATACAGCTCATAACCTGATGACAACGGAACTATGTGTATGTATAGATTCGGATGATTATATGCCGGATAATGCTATAGAAAACATACTCAATCTTTGGGAAAAGTATGGTTATGACGACTGCGCGGGAATGGTTGGACTAGATGCTTATGCAAACGGCAAAATTGTCGGTACAAATTTGCCTGATATAAAGGAATGTCGATTTTCTGAACTTTATACGAAATATAAAATAAGCGGTGATAAAAAATTTGTGCATAATAGAAAGGTTTTTAATCAATATTTACCTTACCCAAGGTTAGGTAACGAAAAGTTTCCAATCACAAGTTATTTATACTTGTTTATAGAACAGAAGCACAAGCTTTTGGTATTCAATGAAGTATTCTGTATAGTAGAATATATGGAGGATGGCTTATCGAATAATCTCATCAAACAATACAGAGAAAGTCCTAATTCCTTTGCATTTTACAGGATTGCAAAAATGAGATTTGCTCTTAATTATAAAGAAAAATTTAAAAATGCCATTCATTATGTTTCCTCAAAACTTTTGGGGGACAGAAGGAACATAATAAAGGACTCCCCGGCAAAGTTGACGACACTTCTGGCATTCCCCTTAGGTGTATTATTATTTCTATATATAAAAAATACCAATAAAACAGCGGTTAATAAAACTTTAAATAAATAGTTAATGAAAGCGATAATAGTTCCGGGAATTACCGATATGAATAAAGGAGACCAGGCGCTAGTCTGGGAAAGCTACAGGATTGTAAAAGATACGGAGCTGTATAGCGATATTTATATACTCAATTCGGGAGATACAGAAGCAGAAAAGAAAAATCTTAGTTCACAAACGCAAAAGAGAGGTTATCCGCTTCTGGAAAATATATTGAAACATCCAAGACGAGGCCAGCATAAAGATAATGAACATATTCAGGAGTCTAAACTGGAGTTGGCCAAACAGGTGAGAAATGCTGTATATGATTTTATCAGTACCTGGTTTTTAATTCTGATCGTAAACAACCCGATGCTGGTTAGATTTTTTTACAACAAGAAAGTACAAAAAACAATTTCGGTATTTCGAGAATCAGATGCAGTTTTTGTCAAAGGCGGAGGTTTCATCCATGCCTATGGAGAAAAAACAGCGCCTTATCTGATGTGGTATTTTTTGTTTTATGTCAGACTTGCCAAAAAAATGAAAAAGAAAGTGATTTTCTTTCCTAATTCATTTGGCCCATTTAATGGTCTAACTGTTAAATCTCAGGTAAAAAATACATTTAGTCAACTTGATTTGATCTATGCTAGAGAAAAAGTTTCTGCAGATGCAATTTCAGGATTATTGAACAAAGATGTCCCCATAGAAATGGATCTGGGATTTTTTTTACAAAAAGGATCTGCAGAAAAAGCAATAGAAATCTTAAACAAATATAAGCTTAGTAAAGACGATAAAATATTAGGAATTACTGTAAGACCCTGGAGATTTCCGGGTAAGGAAAATCCTGCGAGATTGTATGAGAAGTATCTGGAGTCTGTTTATGAGCTTGCATTATTCGCAATAGCAAAAGGATATAAGGTTGCATTTTGTAATCAATCTATTGGGCCAAATTCCCATGAAGATGACAGAAATGCCATTATGGATGTTTTGAAAAAATTTGATCAGCAAAATAATGTTGTTTGGATTAACGAAAATTTGGATTGTGATGATTTGAAAGCATTATATTCTACTTTTAGCATTTTCCTGGGAACACGTTTTCATTCCGTTATTTTTTCTTTAACATCTTTAGTGCCTTCTATAGCAATAGGGTATGGCGGTAATAAAGCAAAAGGAATCATGGGAGATTTTAATTTCAATGATTATGTAGTTCAGATAGAAGATGTGACTGCAGATTCTTTAATGAAAATGTTCGATAATGTTGTTTCGGATTATGATGGTTACAGATCGAAGATTAGCGATTATCTTTACAAATTGGATATCAGCAGGAATAAAATAAAATCAGATATTATTAATCTTTATAAATCTTGAAAAAGTTATTTAGAGTTTCTACAATTCCGATGTCTCTTAATTTATTACTCAAGGGACAGTTAAAATATCTTAACCAGTTTTTTGATGTAACAGCCATTTCCGGAGATGGTCCGGATCTGGAAGAGGTTGAGGCAAGAGAAGAGGTTAGGACATATTCTATAGAAATGCAACGCCAGATATCTCCCCTCAAAGATTTGTTATCATTGATAGATTTGTATCTGTATTTTAGAAAAGAAAAGCCTTTTATAGTCCATTCTATTACTCCAAAAGCTGGCTTGCTTTCTATGGTTGCTGCAAAGTTTGCAGGTGTTCCCCATCGTGTGCATACTTTTACAGGCTTGATTTTTCCATATAAAAAAGGTTTTACACAAAAAATCTTAATCCTTATGGACAAAATTTTATGTGCTTGTGCTACACGTATTTATCCTGAAGGAGAAGGTGTTAAGAAAGATCTTGAGAGGTTTGGAATTACGAAAAAAAAGCTTCAGGTTTTAGGAAATGGAAATGTTAATGGAATCAATCCGGATTATTTTAATAAAAATACATTTTCCGATACAGACCTAGACGGTCTTAGAAAAAGTCTAGGCATTTATCAATCAGATTTTGTTTTCTTGTTTGTCGGGAGACTTGTTGGTGATAAGGGTATTAATGAGTTGGTGTCAGCTTTCGAAGACCTTAAACTTATCCCGGAAAATAAAAATATCAAGCTTTTACTGGTAGGACCTGGCGAAGCGCAGGACCCATTACATCCAGAAACAGTTAGATCCATACATAGTAACAAAAATATTATATCCGTAGGTTACCAAAAGGATGTAAGACCATATTTTGCTATTAGTGATTCATTAGTCTTTCCAAGTTACAGAGAAGGATTTCCAAACGTGGTTATGCAGGCCGGGGCAATGGAACTACCAAGTATTGTTACGGATATAAGTGGATGTAACGAAATAATAATTAACAAAGAAAATGGGCTAATCATTCCTGTAAAAGATAAAGATGCTCTCAAAGACGCTATGAAGATGTTTCTGTTAAATAAAGAATTCTATTATAATCTCAAGAAGAACAGCAGGCCGATGATTGTAGAGCGATACAATCAATCGTTGGTCTGGGAAACGATTGTTAATGAATATAAATCATTCAGCAACTAAGTTTGGAAAGTTTTTTGATTAAAAATAATTTAATTAAAATCGTTTACTTTTTTTATAACTTTGCAAAAAAATAGTTATGAGTATAAATTTATCTATTATAAAAAAAATATTTATAATAACCGGAATCCTTTATTTGAATTTTATTTCTGCACAAGTAGAAGACGGATTTACTAGCTGGACAGCAAGAAGTAGCTATGGTAATTATATTCAGAATACTACTGCAGGAGTTTGGTCAATGACAAACGGGCGTGTTTATAAAGGCAGTACCAATGGGCTCCCTTATCAAGGCTTTGTGGAGCTAGTTGCAGTATCGTCCAACTATCCAGATGGTGGTATGTTAGTTACACCCATAATTGCGGATGGCGGAGCTAAATCTATTGAGGTAGCAGCGTTAATAAGAAATACTTCTACTTTTGTTGGTAAAATAGATGTGCAGAAAAGTGTGGATGGTACAAATTGGACATTATTAACTACACTTACATTAAATACTAACGTTTCTACAAATAATGTCATACCTGTTGACGACTACAGAGATAATCTCCGTTTTAGAATTGTTTCTGTCAGTAAACAGAATAGTACACTCATTGATGTAGTAAAAGTAAATCATTCTTTTGTTCTTAGCTCGGATAATTCGGATGTTTGCCCCGATACACCGGTAATATTAACGGCAGAGAGTTCGGCTCCATTTACATATACCTGGACAAGCTCAGCCGGAGGCAATCTGCAGCAGACTACAGGTTCATCAGTTACGGCCAGTCCAAGCCAGGCTGCAACTTACACAGCGGTAGGAACCTACACAACTACATTCGGAACAGTAACGGACACCAAAACCATTAATGTCGGAATGAATCCAACTCCTACGGCTACGCTTACTGGTGGTGGAGCCATTGATACCGAACCTGGATCTGTTAATTTGCAGGCTACACTTACAGGAACAGGTCCTTGGTCAATAAATTATACAGCTAATGGTGAACCGCAAACCATAACAGGAATTACAAATTCCCCATATACTTTTACTGTTTCCCCGGAAGTTAATACAACTTACATTTTAAATTCTGTTACGGATGCAGTTTGTTCTGGCAATGGAGTAGGAACAGCATCTGTTTTGGTAAATAAAACTGTATGGAGAGAAAAAGACAATGTAATTAGCTGGTCAAATGGAACACCAAACGCTAATCAAAATACATATATATATGAACCTTATGTGACCAGTACTGATGGTTCTTTTATCGCTAAAAATCTTACGATATCCAATAATGGCTCATTAACTGTTAGTCCAAACACTGTAGTTACTGCAGATCAGTATATCAATAATAATACACCGGATAAGTTTGTTGTAGAAAGCAATGCTAATCTTATGCAAAGCTCCGAACTTACCAATACGGGTAGTATTACGGTGAACAGGGTTGCCAATATGGCAAAGATGCACTATACTTTTTGGAGTTCGCCGGTTTCTAATCAGAATTTGTACTCATTCTCAGATGGAGGTCTTGTTGGAGGAACGCCTAAGAACAGATTTTATATCTATAATGAATCTAATGATTATTTTGTAATAACAGGACTTAATGATGCCTATACTTTTAGAATAGGTCAGGGATATGCTATCAGAGGAAAAGATAGTTATAATGCAGATTTTAATAGTCCGGCGCCTTACACATTTACTTTTACAGGCTTACCTAACAATGGAAACTTAGCTTATCAGAACCTAAAATGGACCAATGCCGATCACGGATTTAACCTGGTAGGGAACCCTTATCCATCTAATCTGGATTTTGATGCGCTTTATGATGCAAATAGTTCATTGATATATGGAACAGCCTTCTTCTGGACAAATCAGCAATATATCCCGGGACAGCAAGGGTCTGATTATGCAGGATCCAATTATGCTATCTACAACAGAAGTGGTGGAGTGCCATCAACATTTCAGGACGGAGTATCTTCACCAATCCCAACACAATATATAAAAGTTGGACAAGGATTCTTAGTTCAAAGTATGGCGGGATCAAATAATCAGCCGCTGCAATTCAATAACTCAATGAGAAGTTATAGTCCGTCAAGTATCTTCTTTAATAAGCAACAAGATCAGAAAGCTTCTAAAGACAGATTTTGGTTGAATCTGAAATCCCCTTCGAATATCAATAATACAATATTAGTTTCTTATGTTCCTGGAGCAACAGACGGATACGAAAGATTGTATGATGCGGATCTTATAGTTCTGGGTTCAGATGCTTTTTATTCTATTAATGGTTCCGCCAAGTTAGCGATACAAGGCAGAAGATATCCGTTGAATACTAATGACATTGTAACTCTTGGAACCAAATATTATGAAACAGGTGATTACACCATTACATTAGGAGAGAAAGAAGGATTATTCAATAGTGGGCAGGCTGTTTATTTAAAAGATAAGAAACTGAACCAGATTGTTAATCTAACAGAACAAGGCTCATACAGGTTTGCAGCGAGCAAAGGAATTGATGAAACCAGATTTGAAATCATTTATCAGGATTTATCCTCCTTCGAAACTGTCGGCAAAAATGTTGGAACTGTTAGTGTAATCAAGGATGAATCAGAATTGATCGTTATTGATACTAAAGAGAATATTACTGCGGTAGATGTGTTCGATGCTTCAGGTAAGCTGATTGCTTCACTGTCAGGTAACAAATCGAAAGAAGTTAAATTAAGTACCATAGGCTTTGTAAAAGGTGTTTATATCTTAAAGATAACCTCTGAAAAAGGTACTACAACCAAGAAGGTTATTCTATAATAACAATTTCAAATTATAAACTAAAGCCGATCTGAAAAGATTGGCTTTTTTATTTTAATGATGAAATGATTTTATTTTTAAATATTTTATTTCTTATCAAATTTTCAAAACCGCATATTTCTGACTGTTTTACAAAGGCTTTTTCCTGAATGGCATAGCGTTTGTAAAATGTTAAAAATATAATTTTAAACGAAAAATTTAAACATATGAAAAAAATATTTTTTGGAGCAATTGTAGCCATAGGAGGATTATTCTCGACTGCAAATGCTCAGATACAAGAAGGTAATTGGATGGTTGGAAGTAGCTTAATTTCAAGTAACTTCGGTCTTAATACAGGAGGTGGTTATAACATTGCTTTACAACCAAAAGCGGCATATTTTATAAAAGATAATGTTGCATTAGGTGGTTATGTTAATTTAGGATTTAGTAAGACAACAAGTGGTTCACCATCAAGATTTGATTATGGAGTAGGTGCTTTGGGACGTTATTTTATATCTCCGGGTGAGGCAGGTGTTGATAATCTTCTTAACCATGGACGTTGGTTTTTTGAGGGTAATGTAGGTGTCGGTGGCGCATCTGTAGAAAATGGCAATTCGACTACCGGATTGGATTTTGGGGTTGGTCCTGGTTATTCTTATTTTATTACTCCAAATATAGGTGTAGAAGGTCTTGTGAAGTATGTAGGACAAGCAGGCTTTGGAAACGAAGGACTTAATTCAGCAATTACTTTCAATGTAGGATTTAGTATTTATTTGCCTACTTCTCATGCTAAGAGAATTGCTAATGAAATGAAATAATAACTATATTTGATAGATAAATATAACCGGCTTTAGGTCGGTTTTTTTATTAAAAGAAACGATTATGGAATATTTACATACAGTTTATGCAGTATTGCAAAGATGGTATATTAGTTTTGCTGAATTAACGCCAAGATTGGTTGTTGGGATTTTAGTATTTTTATTTTTCCTTACTACAAGTACATATCTCAGTCGCTGGTCTGTAAAATTATTTCACAACCTTTTTCCAAAAACCAAAAATGATTCTGTAGTTACACTGATTACGGTGTTCAAATTCTTAATCATTCTCATGGGGACCTTTATAGCTTTGGAGATTATGGGATTCAGTGGGTTTTTTCTCAAGTTCTTAGGAAGTTTGGGTGTTGCTGGGGTAATTGCCGGGGTTGCATTGAAGGATTTGGTATCAAGTATGTTTTCCGGAATGCTGGTTGGTATTGATAAATCGTTTAAAATTGGTGATTATGTGACAATTGGAGGGAATTCCGGAACAGTTCAGGATATTGGATTATTGACCACAAAACTGATTACTGACGATGGTAAAAAAGTTTATATACCCAATCAGGTTATTTTTAATGCGCCATTCTTTAACATTACGGCTTCTCCTCAGCGAAGAATCATCATGGATTTTGAGATCCCTATTGGTGAAGATATTACCAAGGCCAAGCAGGCTGTTCTTGATGAGATAAAATCTTTGGAGCATGTAGACAAAACCGATTCAGTTAATGTTATTTTCACATCTGCAAAGCAGGGAATGTTTACAATGCAGGTTAATTTTTGGCTGGAAATAGGTGCCGACTTTGGACAGCTGAAGAGCCAGGCAATTATGAAAATCAATGAAAGACTTGCAGAAGAAGGTATTAGTCTTGTAACCCCAACAAGCATAAATATTACTAATACTGAGAATCTTTCTGAAAATAAAACAACGCAACAATAATAAAAAAGCCGATCCATTGGATCGGCTTTTTTATTTTAAAATCTTAGTCTTAAGCTAAAACTTCTTTTACTTTATTTGCCGCTTCTTCAAGAGTGATTGCGGAATGGATCGGTAATCCGGCTTCATCAATTAATTGTTTAGCTTCAACAGCATTAGTTCCCTGTAATCTAACGATCAATGGAACAGGAAGACTTCCCATAGCATTGTAAGCGTCAACAACACCCTGAGCAACTCTGTCACATCTTACGATTCCGCCGAAGATGTTGATCAGGATAGCTTTTACGTTCGGATCTCTAAGGATGATTCCGAAAGCAGTCTGAACTCTTTGTGCATCAGCAGTTCCACCAACATCCAGGAAGTTAGCAGGATTTCCACCGGATAATTTGATGATATCCATCGTTGCCATTGCAAGACCAGCCCCATTTACCATACAAGCAACATTCCCGTCTAACTTCACGAAGTTAAGACCGGCTTCACCAGCTTCAACATCCAATGGATCCTCTTCTCTTGTATCTCTTAGGGCAGCAAGATCTTTATGACGGAACAACGAATTGTCATCCAGAGTTACTTTTGCATCTACAGCAATGATTTTGTCATCAGAAGTTTTCAAAACAGGATTGATCTCAAAAAGAGAAGCGTCAATTCCTATATACGCATTATATAATGACGTGATGAATTTTGTAAATTCCTTAAAAGCATTACCCGAAAGACCTAGATTGAAAGCGATTTTTCTAGCCTGGAAAGGCTGAAGACCATAAGCTGCATCAATCACTTCTTTGTGGATCAGGTGCGGAGTTACTTCAGCAACATGCTCGATATCCATACCCCCTTCGGTCGAATATACTACTGTATTTTTTCCAAGAGCTCTGTCCAGAAGAATGGAAACATAAAATTCTTTAGTTTCAGATTCTCCAGGATAATATACATCTTCAGCTATCAAAACAGAGTTTACTTTTTTACCTTCAGCAGAAGTTTGTGGAGTTACCAACTGCATTCCGATAATGTTGCCGGCATTTTCTTTAAGTTTGTCCATATTCGGAGAGAACTTAACACCGCCACCTTTACCACGTCCGCCAGCGTGGATCTGAGCTTTTACAACCCAACCTTGTGCACCGGTTTCAGCAGTTAGTTTTTCAGCAGCAGCAACTGCCTCATCTACGTTGTTTGCAACAAAACCACGTTGGATATTAACCCCGTATTTTGCTAAAATCTCTTTTGATTGATACTCGTGAAGATTCATAATATGTTTTGATTAATTTTTAAATTTTATAAGATTGACAAATTTAAGAAAAAGTGACGAATTACATTATATAATTGTCTGATTGAAATCAGTTTTCAAAATAATCTGAGTGTGACACTTATCAGTAGTTTTTATAGCCGGTAAAGTCGCTATCATTATTATGATTTGGAGAATTTATTCCGGATCTTACAATCATTATTCATATGGTTGCTGCCTCGTCAGTATGTTTTGCCAACTTCCTTACAAATATCCAGATATTCTTTCGGCATTTCTGATGAGAAATAATTGGTTTCAAAATACTCGTCGGAATGTGGAATATAGATACTGTACTTTTTACTGAATGGAAATATCGGGATGAAAAACAACTCAAAATAATTTTTATAAACCGATACGATTGCGTTCATCATAAAACCACTTTTCAGGACTTTACGCTGTTGTTGACCTACCAATTTGGTTTTGATTCCAAAAATGAAAAACATGTATTTCAGATTAAAACTTTGTCTTCGCAAAATAAAAAATCAGCATTCCCCAGCTTAGAATCATCAGTAAGCCTCCAAGCGGAGTGATCGGTCCTAAAAACTTGAGGTTGGCTCCCAAATAATCCTGCATGCTTAATCCATAGATACTGAAAGAAAACAGCATCGTCCCGAAAATCATCAGCCAGGAAATCCAGTTTTCTGTCTTGGTCTCAAACTTTAAAATGTAGCCCACAATTAATAGGAAAAATGCAGCATACATTTGATATCTTACTCCTGTTTCAAAACTTTCCAGTCTTTCCACAGACAATATTTTCTTTAAAGCGTGCGCTCCGAAAGCTCCCAAAATTACAGAAAGCGTTCCGTAAGCAGCACCAAAGATCAACGTAATTGTTTTCATTTATAATTTAAAATCTTGAATATTAATGATATTGCTCCAATAGCAATGAAAATCCACGCGAATTTTTTATTTTGAGCAAAGCCCGGATTTTTCGTCAGTTTCAGAAAAATTCCGAAAGCCAGCATAAAAGCCGCCACAATAATTCCGAACATTACTGACCTCTCATTCTGTTAAACTCATTGATCACTTCGTGATGACTCACAGTTTTATCTTTGAAGTAGGTTACAAAATGCTGTTTTTCTTCTTCCGTTGCCCCCAATTGATTCAAAATATTCAATAAATGCATTTTCATGTGACCTTTCTGAATTCCTGTGGTTACCAAAGAACGCAATGCTCCAAAATTCTGAGCCAGACCGGAAACCGCCAGAATGCTCATCAATTCCTGGGCAGAAGGCTTTCCAAGCAACGCTAAAGAGAATTTAACCAACGGATGAAGATTCGTCAAACCTCCTACAACACCAACAGAAATCGGAAGATCGATCCAGAATCTGAAAATTCCATTGTCGGTTGTACAGTGCGTTAAAGAAGAATATTTTCCGCTTCTCGCCGCATAAGCGTGCGCGCAGGCTTCCGTAGCCCTAAAATCATTTCCGGTAGCAATAACAACAGCGTCTACTCCGTTCATAATTCCTTTATTGTGAGTGGTAGCACGGAAAGGCTCAATCTCAGCAATGGTTACTGCCTGTTTGAATTTCCAGGCAAACTCTTCATTGGGAATTCCGCTGTCATCTTTTAAATCTTCTATCTTGCAAGAAACCTCAGCTCTTACAACACAATCTGGCGTGTAATTCGAAAGAATATTCATCACAATTTGAAGCGAGTCTTTTTCTTCCTGAGAGAATTCTGCTTCGTTCGCAACTTCTTCTTTCAAAGTTTTACCGAACTGCTCTAAACAAGAATTAATAAAATTAGCGCCCATCGAATCTACCGTGTCAAAACTCGCTTTCAGCTGGAAATAATTTTCCAATTCAGAAGTTTTATCAATCAGTTTGATATCAAGGATTCCACCGCCTCTTTTTCTCATATTAGCAGTGATATCTTCGGTAGCTTCCAATAATTTTTTCTTCAGTTTAAAATTGAAGAAATGGAGCAGTTTATGAGGTTCAACATTAAAAATAAAGTGCGTATGACCTAATTTTTCGTTGTTAATAATCGTTGTTTTAAATCCGCCTTTATCGATCCAGAATTTGGCAGCTTTGGAAGCCGCTGCAACCACCGAACTTTCTTCAACAGCCATTGGAAGAGCCAGAAGTTTTCCATCAATCAGGAAATTGGGAGCAATTCCATAAGGCATATAAAAATTGGAAATTGTATTTTCCGAGAACTCTTCGTGAAGCTTCTGCAAATCAGCATTTTCGTTCCAATATTGGTTTAATATATTTTGATATTCTTCGTTTCCTGAAAGATATTCATTTACGAGCCAGTCTATTTTTCCCTGCTTAGTTAATTTGGAAAAACCTTCTATCGGTTTATGATTCATAGCATACATTTATTGTCCGTAAATATACTAATTTTGCTTTGGAAATATTGTGGATAAGTTTGCTTTAAAAGTTCTGATTTTTCTCAATTTCTGACTTAATTTTGCTAATACCAAACAATGTCTCAAACATAAAATAATATGAACTTCGACCGCATCAAAGAAAAACTCGAAATACTTGCAGATGCTGCTAAGTATGACGTCTCGTGTTCTTCCAGCGGCGGAAAACGAAAGAATAATGGTGGTTTGGGTGACAGCTCAGCCAGCGGAATTTGTCATACTTATACGGAAGACGGACGATGTGTCTCACTTCTCAAAATTCTTCTGACCAATCATTGCATTTACGATTGCATCTATTGTGTTTCCAGGAAATCCAATGATATCAAACGTGCTGCTTTCGCAGTTGAGGAAGTGGTGGATTTAACCATCAGTTTCTACAGACGAAACTACATCGAAGGTCTGTTTCTGAGTTCGGGTATTTTCAAAGATGCGGATACGACGATGGAACGTTTGGTTCGGGTGGCAAAAAAACTGAGAACCGAACATAACTTCAATGGTTATATTCATCTCAAATCGATTCCCGGAGCGAGTGACGATTTGATGAATGAAGCTGCACTTTACGCTGACCGATTATCTGTCAATCTGGAAATCCCGACAGAATCCGGATTGAAATTATTGGCGCCTGATAAAAATCGTGAAGATATGCTTCAGCCGATGCGGATTGTTCAGAAAGGTATTCAGCAATATAAAGACGAGAAAAAAGTCATCAGAAGCGCTCCGAAATTTGCGCCGGCCGGACAATCAACACAGATGATTGTGGGGGCGACCAACGAAAATGATTTGCAAATCATCAAAGTGGCTGACCATTTCTACAAAAATTACGGAATGAAACGGGTTTATTATTCGGGTTATATTCCAGTAACCGTTGATAATCGTTTGCCTGCGATTACAGCGGAAGTTCCTGTTTTACGGGAAAACCGTTTGTACCAGTCGGATTGGCTGATGCGGTTCTATGGATTTAAAGCGGATGAAATTTTAGATTTCAATATGCCTTTTTTAGATTTGGAAGTTGACCCAAAATTAAGTTGGGCTTTAAGAAACTTAGACCAATTTCCAGTAAATCTTCAAACCGCAGATTATAAAATGATTCTCAGAATTCCGGGAATTGGAGTAAAAACAGCTCAGAAAATTGTAAGTGCAAGACAATTTCAGGTTTTGACAATTGACCACCTTAAAAAACTCGGAGCAGCGGTCAACCGTGCTAAATATTTTATTGATTTTACATATGGAAATCCATTTCTGAAACACTTAACTGATTTGAATTTGAGAAAATTAATTATCGGTGGCAGTCAGCCAAAATTTCAGAATCAGTTTTCTCAGCAATTGACTTTGTTTTAATTTTCCAAATAATCAACTGCAAACTTTACCCAATCTTCAATGCTTTCCTCAAGATAAACATCAGGCTGAACCCCAATATTGTCAATAGGATAATTGGGTAACCTGAACGAACGATAAGTCGGCATCAGAAGTTTGTAATTATTGCAACCATAATCAAAAAACATTGCGTTCGCATAATCCAAGACTCCTGAAGAGGGAATGCCCAAAAACTTAACTTTTTTACTTTGCTTGGAGTTTAAAAGAAAATTTTCGGCAGCACTTCCTGTATGATTATTAGCTAAAACGACAATTTGAGAAGGACTTTTAACAGCAGGAGAAATCGAACTTATATTGACTTTGTTTTGATTATAATTTACATATTTTCCACGATTCGCTTTTAGGATTTCGATTCTCTTTTCCAAGTCAATGATTTCACTTTTGTTTTTTATGGAATCTTTTTTTAGACCTTGCATATAATTTTCTGTTGTACTAATCAAAGTTGGAGAAGCAAGATATTCTACACCAACATTTCGGATAGAATTAGTTACCAGATAAGGCAGAATTTTTTGATAAGCATTATCTGTTCCGCCACCATTATCTCTCACATCGATGATTAAAAATTCCGAATTTTCCAATAAATTTTTATTCTTTTCAATCATTTTTTCAATCGTATTTACAAACATATAACTGAAATACTGCATTTTGATGATTGTGGTTTTTGGAGTCAGTTTTTTGATGTAAAAACCATTGATTTCATTGATTTTGTCCTCAATTTCGTTTTCATTCAAATTTGATTGAGGGAAACTTTTTGTAAATGCAGATTTGATATCGTCAAAATACAAAAGACTATTGTCTATCATTTTGTAAGTCCCCTTTTGCGAAGAATGGTCTTGCATATAATATTCATAAGTTCCGTCTACGAATAATCTGAATTTTACTTCATTTGGTTTCCAAAATTTTGGGTCTGCTTTTATGATGAAGCCAACAGATTCTTTTTCATTTAGTCTTTTGATTCCAATCTCATAACTGTCATCTTTCCAAATTCCTTCGAAGCTGTTTTTCTGATTCTGAACTACCTTTTTGAATTTTTCAAGATTAATATTAAGAGCTTTCGATATGTTTTTTGAGGAAACATTATTAGCAATTTGTGGTGCTGAATTTCCATTTGGAAGAACCCAAATATGCCTGTCCTTGAAGAATCCTGTATAGTTTTTCAGTACTTCCAGACAATTATCATCAGTTTTAGATTCCGCGGAAGCTTTTAGTGCATTTTCTTTTACATTATTGTACAATAGTTTGTCTTTAGTTTTGACATCAAAGCCAGGATATTCGCTTTCAATCTTTGAAATTATTTTTTGCAAAGTCTCATTACAACTGCATTTAGTTTGTGCATTAGCGAAACCGAAAAATAAAAAAAGTGTGAAAAATAAAAAGACTTTGATTTTCATTGATAAAATTTTCAGCAAAAGAAATCATTTCTGAGTTTCAAAAATTGTAAAAATCATTCAATTTTAATCTTTATTGTAAATCCAAGTCAAATCTTTTTGATTCACAGAGATTTTCTCCGCTAATTTTTTTGGCGAAAATCCTGAAAACATTTTGAAATCTTTGATAAAGTGCGCTTGGTCATAAAACAGATTCTGATAAGCAACCGTCGTCAAAGAATTTTTGGATTGAGAAAGGTCATTCAACACATTTCGAAATCGTAATGTTTTAAGGTAAGATTTTGGATTTTGTCCCAGATTATTTTTAAAAAGTCGGAACAATGTTGCTTCACTGATTTTAAGACTTTTGAAAAGCTCATTGATACTAATCGCATTATTTTGATTAATGAGCATCAAGGCTTCTTTCATTGTATCTGAAACAGAATCATTTAATTTTTTAAGAAGCAGAATTTCCAGTTCATTGGCTCGTTTAGAAAAATCATCTATCTCGAATATTTTTTCTAAAATATTTTTATCCGAAGAGAATATTTCATCAAAAACAGAATCGGAAAACATCAGTTCGTCGTAAGATTCTTTGGTAAACGCTCTTAACGCAGAAGGCTGAAAAATAATACAAATCTGACTAAGCAAAGAATCAATATTGACCTGAAAAGGCTTTTTATGAAAACCATAAAATCGACTTGTAAAAGCTCTTCCAACGTTCACTTCGCACAAATTATTTTGATTGTCATAAGAAATTTTATTTTCCTTATAAATGGCGAGACAAAGATTGCTGTTGGGAAAAGTGGTGTACGTTAAAAAATCGTGATTTGTCTTTTCGAAAAACAGAAAATACTGGACATAGTTTTTCAGAATCTCATTTTTTGGCTTTATGATTACTGAATTCATTATATGATTTTCTGTTTTAAATATATTCTGTCGTAAATTTGGAAAACTGTTCCAGAATGTAAATTTAATAAACTTTAGCTTCTGATAAAGCTTTGGAAAGACTTTTGAGTTAATCAAAACTTAGAAAAACAAAAAATGACAACTCTTCTTTACGACGGAACTTTCGACGGACTTTTCACTGCGATATTCGAAGTGTTTGAATATCGTTATCAGGATGTGGAAATCAGAAACAGAGAAAATTTCCAGCAGGAAAATATGTTTGCGGAGATTCACGAAGTTGTTACCCAACAGGAAAAATCGGAAAGAGTTCTCAATAAATTAGAAAAAAGCATTGGAAAGTCTGGAATTAATGATTTGCTTAGAGTTTATCTTTCCGAAGATTTAGAATTAGAACAATTGATTTTTTCTGCCGTAAAACAATCCATCAAACATCCAAACGAAAACATTCTTCAAAATTTTACCAACGATGATATTCTGAAAATCGCTAAAATCTGCAAATCCGTCAGTCGGGAAAGACACAGGATGACCGCTTTTATAAGGTTCGAGAAAATGCAGGATGATATTTATTTCGCAAAGATTGACCCGGATTTTAATGTGTTGCCATTGATTCGGAAACATTTCAAAGACCGATATGCAGACCAAAAATGGATGATTTATGACCTGCGAAGACATTACGGATTGTTCTACGATTTGGAAAACTGCGACTTTTTTTATCCCGATGAAAAACTGAATCTCAACTTGTACCAAGAAAAATTCCACGACGAGGAGAAGAGATACCAAACGCTGTGGCAAAGCTATTTTACAAAAACCAACATCAGGGAACGGAAAAATACAAAGCTCCACATCCAGCACGTACCGAAACGTTATTGGAAATATTTAACTGAGAAATACAATTCTTAACTTACATCAATGTGAGGGAAACCTGACCGACCTAAATTTGCATCATAATTAACAACAAAATATTAAAAATTATGGCAACTAAATGGTTATTAGACCCAACACATAGCGAGATCACTTTCAAAGTAAAACACTTGATGATTTCTAACGTAAAAGGTGAATTCACGACTTTCAACGCAGAAATCGATGCAGAAGACGATACATTTGCGAACGCAAAAGTTTCAGCTTTCATTAATACAGATTCTATTTTTACCAACAACACAGACCGTGACAATCACCTGAAATCTGCTGATTTCTTCAATGCAGAAGCTAACCCGAAAATCACTTTTGAAGCTTCAACTCTTAACGGTGATGTTACAGGAAACCTCACTATTAACGGCGTTACGAAACCAGTGACTTTGGACGTAGATTTCGGAGGAATCAACTCTGACCCTTGGGGAAACACGAAAGCAGGATTCTCTTTCGAAGGAAAAATCAAAAGAAGTGACTTCGGTTTAACTTGGAACGCGGCTTTGGAAACAGGCGGAGTAATGGTGAGCGAAGAAGTTAAAATTGCAGGCGAATTGCAGTTTGTAAAACAATAAAAGAATACAATAGTATTTATAGTTTGAGTTTTTTAAAGTATAAACAGAGTTCGCTTTGTTTATACTTTTTTTGATTTTGAGAATAATTATTAGGGCAGCTTTATCCGTCCTCCGTTCCCGCTTTTTTCTTTTTTGATAAAAAAGAAAAAGAGCTCCACTCAGGCCGGGCTGCAGATTCAATATAAAAACAACATTTGCCAAAAAAATCGGAGATTTAAAAACTTAATTGTCCTTATGTGACTTTTGTGGTTTAAAACAATCAACCTAAGTGTGAAAAGAACAGCTCAATCAGCCAAATCTGCGAGAAAATAAAATACTTTTTACATTAATACATTTTACTTTTTACAAAAAAATATGAACCTCAACGACCTTTCAAAAATATCTGACAACTTCCGAACCACAGAAAAAATGCCGGTTCTGTTTTTAGGACACGGTTCTCCGATGAACGCTATCGAAGAGAATATTTTTGTTCAGGGATTCAGGAATATCAGCAAAGAAATCCCGAAACCCAATGCAATCATTTGTATTTCTGCGCATTGGTTTACGAACGGAACTTTCGTCACGGCGATGGATATGCCGAAAACCATTCACGATTTTTACGGTTTCCCAAAAGAATTGTTTGATGTTCAATACCCGGCAAAAGGAAGTCCGGAATTGGCTAAAGAAACTTCTGAACTACTCGCTCCGGTTTTGGTGGAAGAAGACCATAATTGGGGATTGGACCACGGTGCCTGGTCAGTTTTACGACATCTTTATCCTGATGCGGATATTCCTGTTATCCAGTTGAGTATAGATTACACAAAACCGCCTCAATATCATTTTGATTTGGCAAAAAAATTATCCAGACTTCGTGAGAAGGGAATCCTGATTATCGGAAGCGGAAATATTGTCCATAATCTTCGTTTGATTGACTGGAAAAATATCGATACAGTTGGTGCAGGCTGGGATTGGGCGATAGAGGCAAGAGAAAAAACCAACAATTGGCTCTTGGACGGTGATTTTCAGAAACTTATTGATTATCAAAAACAAGGTTCGTTTTTGCAATATGCGGTTCCGACACCAGACCATTTTCTGCCAATGATTTATAATCTCGGACTGAAAGAAAAATCGGAAGAATTATCATTATTCAATGACTCGCTGATTGGCGGTTCTTTGAGTATGACATCGGTAAAAATCGGGTAGGGTTATTTTTATAACTAAAAAATTAGTAATATTGTTTTGATGAAATCGCTATCATATAAAGCGACGAAAAATTTATGAAGGCTACGCAATTACATATGACCTTCAAAAACAATGAACATCTTCATATGAAAAGAATAATATTACTTTTTTGCGTTTACTTTAGTTTTATCTGCAGTTGTTTTTCACAGATTATTTCCGGGAAAATTCAGACTGAAAACGGAAATCTGATTTCTAACGTTAATGTCTATCTCGACGGAACCAAAATCTCAACAGTTTCTACAAACGATGGCAGTTTTCAGCTGGATGTTCAGGGACAAAAAAGCGGCAACCTGATTTTTCAGAAAGATAATTATGAAACGAGCATTTTTCCGTTGAATCAAGCCATTGGAAAATCGGTAAAAGTGATTATCAATCCTGTTAAAGAAATTGAGGAAGTTGTTATTATTCCTTACACAGAACAGGCTTACAAAGATTTTATCAATTACTTTCTGGATAGATTTATTGGATTTGATAGAGAAGGAGTTACCATAAAAAATCAAAGAACGCTTAAGTTTTCTTTCGATAAGAAGAATCAGTTTCTAAGAGTCAAAGCGCCCCAGACCTTGATTATTGAAAATAAAAATCTGGGTTATAACATTCAATATAATCTTATCAATTTTGAAGCGGACTTTAAAAACAAAACCAATAGTTATTTAGGAACTTCTTTTTTCAAAGAAACCAGCAACAAGAAAAATGTTATTCTCAACCGGATGAATGCTTACCAAGGTAGTTTGATGCATTTTTTCAGAAGTCTTTATAATAATGAATTAGAAAAGGAAGGTTTTATCGTCAACCACGCCAAACGAATCCCAAATCCAAAATATCCAACTGAAGCTGAATTACAAAAACTGGAAGATTATTTCAGTTTTGTAAGAACTCAAAAAGTGATGAATGTAAATCTATCGCCGGAGTTGGAAGAAATCTCACAGCGAAAAAATAAAAATTCTCCATTCGTCTTAGCAATTCTAAAGACGAAAATCAAAGAATCTGATTTCACGAAACGTAAAGATGGCAGACTTTTCCTTGATTTTGATGACTTACTGATGGTCAATTATCAGAAGTATTATTACGAAATCAAGAATGGTGAGTTCATCAAATCGGCCAATGCTGTTTCGCAATCGTCATTGATACATCCCGAAGCGGCAGAATTTGAGATTTTTCCGGAAGGTATTTGTTCGGAACCGGATTTGTTGATTCTGGAAGAGAGTTTTTCCCAGCAGAATGTGTCTAAAATATTACCTTTGGATTATCAGTTTGGGAATTGATTGATAACGCAAATGCACAAAAACTGAATCAATTGTAATGTTTTTAAGTCGCAAAACATAATACGAAAATTAATTCTTGGCGACTTAAAGCAGAATGAGAAAAGATCCATTTTGCGCCTTTGCGATAAAATTTATAGTTCTTTCTCAAAACAAACACTATTGTCAACACCAATATACTGACCGTAATTCGGAATGATTTTGTAACCACATTTGTTGTAAAGTGCAACGGCTTCGATTTGTCTTTTTCCTGTTTCAAGAACTGTTTTTTTATAACCTAATTCTTTAGACCAAATTTCCAATTCCTTTAAAATAGCTGAAGCTAAACCTTTTCCGCGCTTTTCAGGTAGCGTGAACATTCTTTTGACTTCCATAGATTTTGAATCCAATTCTTTGACAGCGCCACAAGCAACGGCTTCATCATTATCATAAATAACGACACAATTTTTCAACATATCGATTTTGTTGTATTGATGGTAAAAATCGTGTTCATCACCATCCATAACGGCAAGATAGGCATCCAATTGTTTTACTAATCTTTGGAAATCTGGATTTTCGGAGGTTATTCTGAGGGTTTGCATTAATAATTCTTTAGAATAATATAGTTTGAGTAAATTAAATTTCCGTTTTCAGTTATTGAATACCAATAGTTGTCAGATGGAAGATTTCTACCTATTTTGTCTTTTCCATCCCAAATAAAATTGTTGTCTAATTTTGTTTTTAAAATTATACTTCCTGTTTTAGTGAAAATAGTAATTTCATAATTATTTTTTACAATAGGATAATTAAAAGTAAAATAATCATTTTTTCCATCCCCATTAGGGGTAATTAAATTAAAGGGCTTATAGTTTCTTAAAAATTCTTTACTCATACAGTTTTTTGAATTTTTTGCAGAAAATACTAAATCCCCAAAAGGAAAATCATAAAAATAGCTACTGTCTTGCCAATTAGAATGGTTAAGGCTATAAGAAAAAGGAGTATCATCCCCGCTTGCAAAAACATTGATATATTTTTGTTGTAAATCTACATTATTGATAAAGATATCAGATTGTTTTACCATGGTTTTTTTAGAAGATTGACATTGTGTTATTCTATTTTTAACAATAACTTCATACTCACCTTTATGAATTGTTTTAAGGCTGGCTGAATTTTCTGTGGGTAATAAAGCCCCATCCAAAAGCCATTGAAAAGAATAGTTGGCCTCATCAAGACCTGTTTGTAGTATAACAGGCGTATAATCTCCATTATAGCATATGGTATATTCTTTTTGTATGTTTATTACAGGTTTTTTATTTATTATTAAATCAAAAGGAAAAATACCTATAATAGTATTATTTTGTAAGTTGTCTATTCGGATATATATTGTTTGGAAGTATTCAGTTTCATTTATATAAGGAAAACTTATTGGATTTTTTTGATTATTTGCTTCGTCTTCGCTTCTGTAAACATTATAACTTATTTTGAATGCCTCGTGTTTGCCTGCTGCTCCCCACCATTCGCCATAATAAGCTTGGGTATTAGGATTTTTAATAATTGTTTTGGTAGACATATCGGCTAGATTAATTTCGTAAAGTTCATTTGGAGTAACACCATATAATTTTCCATATTCAGATGCTAATCCGTAAGTGTTACCTTTAATTGGTCCTAAATTTTTATATGATATAAAGTTATTGTTACTATCAACTTCAACTTCAAAAAGAACATTATCTGGGTTCCATATATCAAAAGACCAAGAAATGTACATTTTTCCATTTACTTTCACAAAATCTCCAGAAGGTAAACCATCTAAGAAATCATGCCATACGGAAAAATTGTAAGGATTGCTTTTACTGTTTCTAAATATTTTATTTCCGTTTTGCCCCACATATAAATTATCCAAATCATCAAATGACATAGATTGAATTGCGGTGTATAGATTTGTAATGTTTTCTTTGTATGTACATTTTTCTTCATCTACTTTATAAATAGCGATGTAATTTTTTTCTCCGGATACGAAAATTTCTTTTTGCGAATTAATAGCAATTTCAAAGACACTTTTTATACTGTCATTTGGCAAACATACATTTTGTATAGTAGGTGAAGTCGAAAGATTTTTAAATTTGATGATGCCTTGGCCAGGACTTGATATATAAACCTCTGCTTCACCAAATAAATCGGCAGATACTATTTCTTTAAATAAATTATAATCGGGCTCGCTGAATTCATATTTACCATTATTGTTAATGTCGCAAACTTCAAATTTATATTTCGATTGAGAAAATATTAACAAAGAGTATAAAACAGAAAATACTAAAATAAATTTTTTAAAAATTATCATTTGTGTAATGGGAATAATTAAGCTACCACAAATTTCTTTTCTCTAATCAACTCGGCAATTTTCAAAATATCTTCGCCAATCAATCGGTCGTCTTCCAGTTTTGGAACAACGGAACGAATTAACTCATAATTTTTCTCAACAATTTTAGAACATTTTGCAGGTCGTCTGAATTCCAGACCTTGAGCAGCAAACATCAGCTCAATCGCTAAAATATTCTCAAGATTCCCTAAAATCTGATTGAATTTTCGACCGGAAATACTTCCCATAGAAACGTGGTCTTCCTGACCTAAACTTGTCGGTATAGAATCTGCAGAAGCCGGGAAACAAAGCGTTTTGTTCTCTGTAACCAATGCTGCGCTGGTATATTGTGGAATCATAAAGCCGGAATTAAGACCAGAGCTTTCTACTAACAATTTCGGTAAGCCATATTTCCCTTCTAGTAAAAGATAACTTCTTCTGTCAGAAATATTTCCTAATTCTGCGGCTGCCAACGAAGCATAATCCAAAGGCAAAGCCATCAATTGTCCGTGGAAATTACCGCCGGAAATTGATTCTTCTGCGCTTAAAACAATAGGATTGTCGGTTACAGAATTCAGTTCCGTTTCGGCCATTTGCTTCAGATGTTCAAAGGCATTTCTGCTGGCGCCGTGAACCTGCGGAACACAACGCATAGAATAAGGATCCTGGACTCTGTCACAGAATTCGTGAGACTTTAGATTGTCTGAATCTTTAAGGAAATTTCGCATTCTTTCCGCCACTTTTAGGCTTCCGGCAAACGGACGAATCTCATGCAGTTCTTTCTTGAATGGGCTTGATGAGCCACGATAAGCTTCAAGACTCATAGCTGCTGTTAAATCTGCTAAATCTAAAAGATATTCGAATTTTGCAAGACCTGTAATTGCATGAGCCAAAATAAACTGAGTTCCATTAATCAATCCCAAACCTTCTTTAGGTCCTAATTTTAACGGTTGAAGTTTATGTTTTTTCAAAACTTTAGCCGTTTCAACAGTTTTATCATTTTCCCAAACCTGCCCTAATCCCAAAAGCGGTAAAACTAAATGGGCCAACGGTGCCAAATCTCCTGAAGCTCCAACAGAACCTTGTTCAGGAACAACCGGAATAATGTCCAGTTCCAACATCAGAATCAATCGCTCGATAACGTCCAAAGAAACGCCCGAATAACCTTTCGACAAAGCGTGGACTTTGGAAATCATCATTATTTTGGAAATGTCTTTATGAATCGGTTTTCCGACGCCAACAGCATGCGAAATAATCAAGTTATGTTGAAGTTGAGCTGTTTCTTCTTCTGAAATTTTAACATCGCAAAGCGGTCCAAATCCTGTATTGATGCCATAAACCGTTCTGTCAGACTGCACAATTTTTCTGACATTCTGTTGCGATTTTATGATCTGGTCTTTTGATTTTTTATTGAGCTTTGCTTTGGAAGGATTTTTTAAAATCTCTAAAACATCCTGATATTTAAATTGGTCGATTCCGTAAATCATCACTGAAAAATTTTGCCTAAAAATACACTTTTCGGGAGGAATATTATAATGATTTTATATTTTATCACTATTGATTAGGTAGAAGGAAAGTTATAATTATTAACCAGCAGCTCCAATACAAAAAGGGAATCAGACTTAACATTAACCAAAGAAAATTCCATTTTTTGGTTTCGCGAAATTCTAAGAAAATGAATAAAGAATTAGTGAATGAAAAGGCAATTGATAATCCGTTTAAGATCATCGAAGCAGTTATTCCAACTTGCCAAACAATCCTAAAATCAGTATATCGGAAATGATGGACTAATTTCGGTGTAATCAAAGCCAGCAAAAATGCGACTAGTAAAATTATTGTATATTTTTTATAACTGTAGACAACGTGTTTTGTTTCCATCAGATTTAAATCAAAATCTCAACTTTTTCGCCTGGCGAATATGCGCCAAATGATGCTGACAATGCCAGCCGTAAATCAAGATATTTTCTCTGAGCGAAATTCTTTCTGATTGTTCAGGATGAATAAATTTTTTATTCAAATCTTCTTCACTCAAAGTTTTCAAAAGATAAACCCATCTTGTGTGCAAAGCTTCCAAAAGCTGTAAAGAAACAAAAGGCGAAAGCTGATTGTCCGGCAACTCTGCCCAAAGACTTTCCTCATAAGGTTTGATTGTTGGAACATTTTCCGTCAATGCCAGTTTGAATCTCATATAGCTGTTGATATGACTGTCGGCGCAATGATGAACCACTTGAGCAATGGTCCAGCCTTCTGGTCTGTATCTCAATCGTAAATCTTCTTCGGTGAGGTTTTGAATTTCTGTTTTAACAAGACTCGGAAAGTTTTCGATTTCAGAAATAGCAGAATCGATGATTTCTTTAGTAATTGACTCCGGTTTGATGAATTTCCTGACTGGATATTTTAATTGTTCTAAGTTCATTATTTTAAATTCTTCATCAGGATTGCTTCCATTTTCTCATAACCTAATTTGTTCGGATGGATTCCGTCCTCAGCAATTTCTTTAGGCAAGCCATTTTTCTCATCCTTTAAAACTGAATGGTAGTCCACGTAAGTGATATGATTTTTCTGCGCATAATCTTTTATCATTTTATTCAATGCAATAACTTTATCTGCAGGCTGCATATCTTTTCTCCAAGGGAAATCGTAAGCTGGCAGAACGGAGCAAAGAATCACTTTGATGTTATTAGCTTTTGCTAATTCTACCATAGAAACAATATTTCCGAACACTTTATCCAAAGAAATCGGACCCTGATTTTCTGCAATATCATTAGTTCCAGCGAGGATAATCACACGTTTGGGTTTCAGTTTAATCACATCTTCCCGGAATCTCAAAAGCATTTGTGAAGTCACTTGTCCGCTGATTCCTCGTCCTACAAAGTTATTTTTGGTAAAAAATTCGGGATCAGTAGAAAACCAACCTTCCGTAATGGAGTCGCCCATCAAGACAGAATTTGGAGCAATATTTTGAGAAAGAACTTCTTGGTTTTGTTTCTGGTATCTGCCAAAATTGGCAAAGTCTTGAGCGTATGACATTGTTGAAAATAATAATAAGGCAAATGCTATAGATTTCATATTTCTAAATTTGATTATCAAATATATGAAATGACAATAGAGAAATTTCTTTTTTAACCACAAAAAGTCACAAATGAAATAAGCAAATGAAAGTCAGCAGTATTTTTTATAAACTAAAACTTATGTGTCTTTTGTGGTTTTTGAAATAATAAAATCAATAATTTTACAAAATGGAAAACACTTCGAAAGACCCTTTGCACGGCAAAAGATTGGATGCGATTCTGGAAGAATTGCTGGGATATTACAAAGGTTACGGCGAATTGGGAAAACAAATCAACATCAAATGTTTCACCGGCGAAAATCCAAGTGTCAGTTCTTCTCTCAAATTTCTTCGCAAAACACCTTGGGCAAGGGCAAAAGTAGAAAGTTTGTATCTCTACGTTTTGAGACAAAAGAAAAAGCAATAAAAAGAATAAAATAACCACAAAATTCACGAAAGAACTTTCAATAAAAAACTTTGTGACTTTGTGGTTGAAAATAATTAATCCAAAAATTCCCCAGTCACATAAAACCAGCGATTCTGAATCATTTTGAATTGTGACAACTCATGATGAACCTGAGGATTTCCTTCTTCATCATTATAAAAAGCTTTGAACTCTACTTTATTAGTTGAAGGTTTATCAACAATTTCCAGCTTCGTCCATTGATTAATTTCGCCCCATTCCTGCAAATCCTTTTTGTTATGGAATTGCCTTTTGTTGGGCGAAGTCGTTTCCCAAAGATACTCGCCGTTTGGGATAGCAAATGCAGAAAACCTTGAACGCATAAGCGCTTCCGCTGTTGGAGGGAATTTTTCTTTCGAGTGATAAGGCTGACAACAATCTTCGTAGGGCTTTCCGGAACAGCAAGGACAATTCATTTTCTAAATTTAATTGATTGATTCAAAAACCCTTTCAGAGTTTTAAACTCTGAAAGGGTTATATGCTAATATTCTAAACTCTCGAACACTAAAACTTATCCAAAAGCTCTTTTCAGTAAGCTCTCGACTTTAGGTTCTCTTCCACGGAAATTTTTGTACAATTCCATTGGATTTTTAGTCCCACCAGAAGAAAGAAGAACTTTATATTTCGCCGCAATATCAGGATTAAAAATTCCATTTTCTTTGAAATACTGGAAAGCATCCGCATCCAAAACCTCAGCCCATTTGTAAGAATAATAACCCGCCGAATAACCGCCTTGGAAAATATGCGAAAAACTTGGACTTGCCGCAGTTTCCGGATTGCTCGGGTAAAGATTGGTTGCCGCAGTTTTCTCCACTTCAAACGCTTTCACAGTCTTATTCTCCAACGCTCCAACTTCTGTATGGTAAGCCATATCCAACAATCCAAATCCAAGCTGTCTCAAAGTCTGATAACCTTCCATAAAGGATTTGCTCTGAGATAATTTTTCGATTTTTTCGGTTGGAAGAATTTCTCCCGTCTGATAATGTTTAGCGAAAGTTTTCAAGAATTCTGGCTCGTAGCAATAGTTTTCCAGAAATTGAGAAGGCAATTCTACAAAATCCCATTTAACCGAAGTTCCTGAAAGATTCGGATATTGTGTGTCTGCTAAAACACCATGAAGTGCGTGTCCGAACTCGTGAAACAGAGTTGTCACTTCCTGGAAAGTCAGTAAACTCGGTATGTCTTTGGTCGGTTTTGTAAAGTTGCAAACGACCGAAATATGTGGACGGGAATTTTCTTCGTTTTGTTTGTATTGATTTTTATAACTCGTCATCCAGGCACCGGCACGTTTCCCTTTTCTCGGGTGATAATCGGCGTAGAGTAGAGCTTTAAAATTTCCGTTTTCTGTGATTTCGTAAGTTTTCACATCCTGATGATATTTCTGAACATCAGTAATTTCTTTAAACTCTAATCCGAATAATTTTCCGGCTAATCCAAAAACGGCTTCCTGAACTTTTTCCAATTGAAAATAAGGTTTCAGTTCTTCATCATCAATATCGAATTTTTGTTTTCTTAATTTTTCTGCGTAGAAAGTGTGGTCGTAGCTTTGGATGTCATCGATTCCGTCAGCTTTTGCCAATGATTTTAACTCGTCGATTTCTTTTTGAGCGTAAGGTGTTGCTTTTTCAAGAAGTTCATTCAAAAATTCAAAAACTTTTGCCGGCGATTGTGCCATTCTTTCTTCCAAAACAAAATCAGCATAATTTTTATAACCAAGCAATTCTGCTTTTTCTTGACGAAGTTTTACAATTTCTTTGATGAGGGTTTGATTGTCAAATTCGCCACCGTCAAAGGATTTTTTTCCGTTTGCTAAAGCTAATTCTTTTCTCAATTCACGATTTTCAGCGTAAGTCATTGCCGGAAGATAGCTTGGGTATTGCAAAGTAATCACATAACCTTCCAAATCTTTTTCCTTCGCATCTTCTTCGTATTGCTGAAGAATCGCTTCCGAAATTCCTTTCAGTTCGTCTTTATCTATAATGTGTTTAAAGTAAGCGTTGGTTGAAGCTAAAGCATTTTGCCCAAATTGAAGTGACTTGATAGACAAATCCATATTGATTTTCTCCAGTTTCTTTTTGTCTTCTTCATTGAGCAATGCGCCGCTTCTTACAAAACCTTTGTAAGTTTCATTGAGTAAAGTTTGTTGCTCTTCATTTAAAGACAATCTGTCTTTTTGGTCGTAAACGTTTTTGATTCTTTCAAACAGTTTTTCGTTTTGAGAGATTTTGGAAGAGAATTCTGTCAGCAAAGGCGAAACTTCCTGAGCAATTTTCTGAATCTCATCATTGGTTTCAGCAGAATTGATATTAAAAAAAATATTGGAAACTCTGTCCAATTGTTCTCCTGAAAAAGCCATTGCTTCAATTGTATTTTCGAAAGTCGGCTCTTCCGAATTATTTGTTATTTCATCAATTTCTTTTTCAGAAGTTTTGACTAATTCCTGGAAAGCTGGCAGATAATGTTCTTCTTTGATTTCCTCGAAAGGCGATGAGGTGTATTTGGTGTTGAATTTTTCTAAAAGTGGATTCATAAAGATGAATTATTAATGATAAATTATAAATGATTTTCTGTGTGTCGTAATTGACAAATTTAGTACCTAAAGTTGAAAGTATGACAAAATTGCGCCCCGACTTGAACGGAGCTCATTTTTTTATTGCAATGTCCGAAATTTCTATTATTGGACTAACTTTCTTTGCAATAAAAAAATAGCGGGAGTGGAAGGCGGATAAAGGCGCCCCAATAAATATTATCCTAGAAAAAGTTTTTGTGTTCAAATTCTTTTTAGATTTGTTTTAAACTTAAAACTAACTTATTATGAAGAAATTTCTAAAAATCATTAGTGTCATCGTGGCAATAATCATTGTTTATTGCGTGATTGCAATGTTGTTTTTTGACAGTAAATGCCATAACGAACAATCTCTCGTTATCAATGCGCCGAAAGAGAAAGTGTGGCAAAATGTGAATTCTATGAAAGCTTTCAACACTTGGAATCCCTGGATGAAAATGGATCCGAATTTGACAGTAACTTACAAAGGAACGCCTGGTGAAGTTGGCGATGGCTACCATTGGAAAGGAAATGATGATGTTGGTGAAGGTGAACAGGAAATCACAGCAATTATTCCAAACGAAAAAGTCGCCACAAAAATGCATTTTATCAAACCAATGGACGACAATGCGACTTCGGATTTGCTTTTGGCTTCTGAAGGTTCCGGAACCAAAGTAACCTGGACAATTGATTATGAAATTGAAACGCTTTTCAAACCAATGAAACCGCTAATGACCTGGCAAATGAACAAATCTTTCTCGGAAGGTCTTGGAAAACTGAAACAACTTTCTGAAAAATAGTAAACAAAAAACGCCTCAGCTAGCTGAGGCGTTTTCATTTGATTTGAAAATTTATTTTGTCTTATTTGATGGTTAACTTAGAAACTGCCAAACCTTCATCAGACTTTAGTTGTACTAAGTAATTTCCTGTTCCGATGCCGTTTACAGAGAATGTTTCGTCTCCTTTAGCGGATTTCAGTCCGAAAGATTTCACCAGTTTACCATTAAGGTCATAGATGTTGATTTGCCCGTTTTTAGCTTTGTTGTATCTGATTTTCAATAATCCGTCTGTTGCAGGATTCTGAACGATTTGCAATGATGTTTTATTCGCATCAATCTTCGTTTCGTCCGTTGCCAAGGCGGTTTGATTTCCATAGATCCTAAATTCTCCCGGTTGAAGAACTACTGTTGTAGAGCCATTGGCGTTCATAGAAGAATTGTCCATTAGATTGTACCAGTTTCCGGCATAAGGGAAATTAGGCGTTACAGTTTGGGCTGTTGTTGTAAAGTTGGCAACTACCACTACGTTTTTCAAAGAACTTGCAGGCAAGGCATCATTCCAAACATAGATTCTTGGCAATAGATTTCCTGATTCTACTGTGAAGGTTGTTGTATCAAAAACCTGGCTTGATAATCGGATTGCTAAGATTTTTGACCAAGTGTCGTAGATTGCTTTTCTGCTGGCGTCTGTATCATAGCCTAAAGTAAAGGCTACAGGTTTTGGAGAAGTTCTGCAATCGTTGCTAATGGTTCCGTTCTCACATCTGTTGATACTGAATTCGTAACCCAATTCTCCAAATTGCCAAAGCATCTTAGGACCGGGAACTGTGAAAAAAACGGCACCAAATGCTTTTTGTCTCTCAAGAGCAGTTGCTAATGTTTTTACACTGCCATTACCGTAAGTAAGATTTTTATACATCAAACGCTCTTCGTCATGACTTTCTCCATAAGCGACATTTCTTCTTTCTGAGAATCCATGATTTTCAAAATCGATTCTGTTGAAGTTGCTATTAGAATCGTAACCCATGGTGTTTTGACCAAAAGGTCCTGTGAGGTTGTCCCACATCATTACACCCTTTCCTTCATTAACACGGTAGTTTGCCCATTGTTGCTCTTCTGCATCTGTTCCCAGGTGCTCAAAAATAACATATGATGTTGGATCATAAGACCATTGATAATCTGAATATAATTTCAATACATCAACTCTGTCTTGTTGATAAGCGCCGGTACAAGCTTCATCCGAAGGTGTACAGTTTTGAGTGAATCCTTTTGTAAGGTCCCAACGGAATCCGTCAATTTTATATTCTGATATCCATTGCTCAAGAACTCTGTTTACATAATATCTTGTTTCAGCTTTTGAATGGTTGAAATCATAGAATACGCTATAGGCATGCTTAGCAATCTGATTGAAATAAGGGTTATTGGATGCGACATCACCATATCCTCCTGTTGTACTTGTGGACCAAAGTCTTTCTAATGGAGATCTCCCGGTAGCATGATTTAGGGCAACGTCCAGAATTACTGCTATACCATTTTGGTGGCATTTGTCAATGAATTCCTTAAATTTCTCAGGTGTTCCGTAAGCTTTGTCCAAAGCTAAATGGAATCCCGGGTTATATCCCCAGGAATTATTTCCGTCAAATTCCATTACCGGCATTAACTCTATGGCATTAACATTCAATCCTTTGATGTAAGGGATTTTGTTAATCATAGACTGCCAGTTTTGCTCAGCGGTGAAATCTCTTACCAGGGCTTCGTAAACAATAAGGTTTTGTTTTGCAGGTTTTTGGAAATTAGTTACAGTCCAGTTATATGCTGGTTTTGCTGTTTGGATCACAGATACATCGTATTGCTGTCCTGCGGGATAAGCAGGTAGTCCCGGATACGTGTTGGCAGAAATCCAAGGATCATCATCAGGAGACAAAACTAATGTTGAATATGGATCGGCAACTTTTACGCCGTCACTTGTTCTGTACTGGAAAGTATAAATCTGCTGAGGTGTCAGTCCTGTAATTTCTAACCAATAAAGATTGGAATTAGTTGCATCTCTTTTCATCAGATAATTGGAAGAAACCTGCCAATTATTAAAACTTCCGATGACATGCACATAACTTTTGAAAGGCGCGTATAAAGCCAATCCAACTTTTGTAGGATCATTAGGATCGTAGCTGATACCTTGTCTCATGTATGAAGGTATTGCTGCAGTTTGCACAGTTGGAGTTGGTGATATAGAAAATTTGGATGTCAAAACAGTACCATCCGCAACGCTTGTTGCAGTTAACTCAATTTGATTATCAGTTGTAATATTATACGCAGTAAACATAGATGAAACATTGTTTGCCGTATATATGGTGTTTCCATTAGCCTTCACTACAAAATTTGCAGGTAAAGATGTGCTGTAAGAAATAGGGTAATTGTTTCCGGAAGCAATGAAATTTACAGATCCATTCTTGGGTGTAGTCGTTGCAAATTGGAATTTCCCGACTTCGGAGTAGATGTCCTGAGATTGCCCGTTACCTGTTTTAGTTTTCAAAAGAAAACCGATTCTTCCAAGACCAGTTCTGTTGTAAAATGTTTTTGGAACAAAGGTAATGGTGTAAGTATCATTACCGGAATTATAAGTCAATCTGTTTGCCTCATTGGATGAAGCCCAAGTCCCATTGGTAGGACAATCCTGGCTATTGGCGTCATTAATATCATATGACCAGGACCAGAGATACAAAGCATTGTTTGAAACACCCCACGTAGATTCGTTGATGCTACTTCCATTAAAAGTAATGGTAATCGATTCATCTTCATTAAAAGCAGCAGGACTGATCGAATAGGTCACGGTCTGTTGCTGCGCAAATGTTGAGATTGCAATGAAAAATGCAATCAGATTGTAAAAAATTTTCATAAGTCTATATATAAGTTCATAAATATAGACTTTTTTCAGAATACAACATATATTTTTGATTTTATGATATTTTTATAATTAATTAATTGATTTACAGGGATTAAATTATTTATTTTAATAGCTGGTATAGTTGTTTTGTTAATTTTATTTTAACTGAAAATTAACGGTATGGTTCTAATTGAGATTAATTCTCTTAACTGATATTTGTGTTATTTTGTAAAATAATATGTAATATATTTTTATAGTTCACATAAATTTCTATAAATTTACGACCAAGTAAAAAATAATAAACATTTTATTTTTCATTAATCATAATTCTGATATGTGATATATTTGATTTTAAATCAATATGTTATTTTGATTAATTAAATGTTTGTTTTAAATTGCAACAAAAATCAATAACTAAATATTATGAAGAGTGCATCCGAATCAGGTTACCATCTAGACGGAGTTGATAAAGAGATTATTTATATGTTAATGGATAATGCTAAAACTTCTCTTGCACATATCTCCAAGCATGTTGGGATTTCTACCACGGCAGTTCATCAAAGAATCAAAAAATTAGAACAGGCAGGTGTTATAGAAAACTCTATTTCGTTCCTTAATCCAAGAAAAATAGGTTATAAGGTCGTTTCTTATATTGGCGTTTTCTTGGAGCAGCCAAGCCATTATCAAGATGCAATCAAAAATCTGAACTTGGTAAATGAAGTTGTAGAAGCCCATTACACCACGGGGAATTATACCATATTTTTAAAAGTGCTTTGTAAAGACAATGACCATCTGATGCAGATTCTTAACAAGATCCAGAAGCTGAAAGGTGTTACCAGAACAGAAACCTTTATCTCTCTGGAACAAAGCATCAACAGGCAGCTGAAAGTGTAACTCAGGAAATTAAAAATATACAATAACACATTCTACGGGATGTGTTTTTTGTTTTTGGAATAGTTCAAAAATAATTTTAATAGATATAAAACATTTGTAGATAATTATTAAATTTACCACTCTCTCAGTTTCGTATTGAGATTTAATTTAAAATCAATTTCTATGACAAAAGTTCTGGAAAAAAACGGAATCCAAAATAGATCTTCCCATACTTTGGAAAGAAACGAAGGTATCCCTTATAATGAGAAATATTTTGATGAAATCAACATCAATAGAAGTGCAATTGACCGACGTGTAAACACACTTCCGGGAAGAAGAAGCGTTAAAAAAGAATATCAGGCGGCCTGGCTTTTAAAAGCGATCACTATGATAGATTTGACAACACTAGCCGGAGACGACACGCGTGGTAATGTTCTTCGTCTTTGTGAAAAGGCAAGAAATCCCGTTCGTCACGATATACTGGAAAAGCTTGGAATGGCAAATACTAATTTGACGACAGGAGCAGTTTGTGTTTATCACAATTTGATTTCTTACGCAAAAGAAGCTCTGGAAGGCAGCGATATTCCTATTGCTGCGGTTTCTACAGGTTTTCCTGCAGGTAAAAATTCAATCGAAGAAAAAATTGCCGAAATTAAAAGATCTGTTGCTGCCGGAGCTACGGAAATCGATATTGTGATTTCCAGAGACCTTGTTTTGGAAAGCAAATGGAAAGAATTGTATGATGAAGTGAAACTTTGCAGGCAGGCTTGCGGTGATGCACATATGAAAACCATACTGGCAACCGGAGAAATCCCGACATATACCAAAGTGGCTAAAGCAAGCTGGGTGGCGATGATGGCAGGTTCAGACTTCATCAAAACATCTACAGGCAAAGAATCTGTAAATGCAACATTGGCTGTGAGCCTGGTCATGATCCGTTGTATCAGGGATTATTATCAATTGACAGGTGTTAAAGTGGGGTATAAACCGGCTGGTGGTATTCAGAAAGCAAAACAGGCTTTGGATTACCTCATTCTAATAAAAGAAGAATTGGGCGACGAATGGCTGAATCCGGAATTCTTCCGTTTCGGAGCAAGTTCATTGCTTGGAGATATTGAAAGGCAGTTAGAACATTATGTTACCGGAAGTTATTCTGCAGGATATCGTCATCCTATGGCTTAGAATTAATGATTCATCATTAAATCCGAAATTATCAAATGATAAAAAAGTTATTAATTATTATAGCTAATATATCCTTTATACTATTGGCTTTCTGTCAAGCTCCATCCATACAATGGCAAAAAGCGCTCGGAGGCAGCAGTGTAGACTATGCTAATTCTATTCAGCAAACTTCTGATGGAGGTTATATTGTAGCCGGATCTTCTTTTTCCGAAGATGGAGATGTGGTAGGAAACCAAGGGTACTATGATGCTTGGATAGTAAAGCTAAATTCAAATGGCACAATACAATGGGAAAAATCAGTAGGAGGGAGTAATTATGATGAAGCTTATTCTATTCAGCAAACATCAGATGGAGGTTATATTTTTGCTGGTTTTTTTAATTACCTTAACGGTAGTCTTACGGATACCAATTATTGGTTAGTAAAGCTAGATGCAACAGGTGGTATACAATGGCAAAAATCTCTGGGTGGTTACTTTGGAGACTATGCTTTTTCTGTTCAACAAACTTCGGAAGGTGGCTATATAGTAGCGGGATATTCTGCATCCAAGGACGGTGATGCGACAACAAACCATGGAGGTCAAGATTATTGGATTATAAAATTAAATAACAATGGTGATATCCAATGGCAAAAGTCTATAGGGGGGAGTCGAGATGACTTGGCTTATTCCATCCAACAGACTTCAGATGGCGGCTACATTGTTGTAGGAAATTCTTATTCTAACGATGGGGATATCACCGGAAATCATGGTAGTACTGACTTTTGGATTGTAAAATTAACCAACAATGGTAGCATTCAATGGCAAAAATCTCTAGGAGGTAGCAATCAAGACATTGGTCGTTCTGTTTACCAAACTTCAGATGGAGGCTATATTGTCGCGGGCGCATCTAATTCAAAGGATGGAGATGTTACAGGAAATCATGGAGTTTATGATGCATGGATTGTAAAATTAAATTCAACGGGTATAATTCAATGGCAAAAATCTCTTGGTGGTAGTGATTATGATTATGCTCATTCCATTCAACAAACGTCTGATGGAGGTTACATAGTAGCAGGATATTCTTCATCTAAAAATGGAGATGTCATAGGAAATCATGGAAGTGCTGACTTTTGGATTGTAAAATTAACCAACAATGGTAATATTCAATGGCAAAAATCTCTTGGAGGAAGTAGTTCTGATGTAGCTTTTTCTATTAAACAAACATTGGATGGGGGATATATTGTAGCCGGTTCTACTAATTCGAGCAATGGTGACGTGACTGAATTTCACGGTAGCCAAGATTATTGGATTGTAAAACTTGCCAACGAATATTTAAATATTAATGAAATTTCTGATAAAAACATTATTACAGTAGAAAACCCTGTAAAAAATAAAATCAACATACAGTCAGAAGAAAAAATAACTTCATTACAGCTATATAATTTAGATGGCAAATTAATTAGAAGTACTAATAATAAAGATATGCATATTTCAGATCTTTCAAAAGGAAATTATTTATTAAGCATACAATTGGAAAACGGCAAAACCGTTTCTAAGAAAATAATAAAGGATTAAACAATCATTCATCAATCATATAACAGATGGAAATAAAAGAAATATTCGACACCATGGTATACGGTCCCGCTCCGGAAAGTGCAGCTCCAGCTGTTGATTATCTGGAATCTCACAACAGAACTTTCGATTTATTCATTAACGGAGAATGGACAAAGCCAAATTCCAAACAATATATGGAGTCTCACAATCCTGCCAACAAAGAGCTGCTTGCAAAATTTGCAGAAGCTGATGAAAAGGATGTGGACAAAGCGGTAAAAGCGGCAAAAGAAGCTTTACCAAAATGGGCTGCTCTTAGCGGTTTCGAACGTGCAAAATATCTGTACGCAATCGCGAGACAAATCCAGAAACATTCCAGATTGTTTGCTGTTTTGGAAACTCTGGACAACGGAAAGCCAATCCGTGAAACAAGAGACATTGATATTCCAATCGTAGTCAGACATTTTTATCACCACGCAGGTTGGGCGAAACTGAGGGACACCGAACTGAGGGATTACAAAGAAGTTGGTGTTATCGGGCAAATCATTCCTTGGAATTTTCCATTGATGATGCTCGCCTGGAAAGTAGCTCCAGCTTTGGCAATGGGAAATACAGTTGTTCTGAAACCGGCTGAATATACTTCTTTAACGGCATTACTATTTGCGGAAATTTGTGAGAAAGTCGGACTCCCGAAGGGTGTTTTCAATATCGTTACAGGAAAAGGAACAGTTGCTGGAACAGCTTTGGTTAATCATAAAGATGTCAACAAGGTGGCATTTACAGGTTCTACGAATGTTGGGAAAATCATCAGAAGAGAAATTGCCGGAAGCGGTAAAAAAATCTCTCTGGAATTAGGAGGGAAATCACCGTTCATCGTTTTTGAAGATGCGGACATCGATTCTGCGATCGAAGGCATTGTGGATGCGATTTGGTTTAATCAAGGTCAGGTTTGTTGCGCCGGTTCAAGATTATTGGTTCAAGAAAGCATTGCTGAAAAATTCTATGCAAAACTAAAAGACAGGATGTCAAACCTTCGTGTCGGAAATCCAATGGACAAAGCAATTGATATGGGGGCCATTGTGGATGAAGCACAATTCAAAACCATTGATAAACTGGTGAAACTCGGTATCACTGAAGGCTGCGAAATCTATCAGGCAAAAAATGCAGTTCCTAAAAACGGATTCTTCTATCCGCCAACTTTATTTACCGATGTTTCCACTTCAGCAACAATTGCCCAGGAAGAGATTTTCGGGCCTGTTCTTGTAGCAATGACTTTCCGTTCTCATAACGAAGCTGTAGCTTTGGCAAACAATTCTAGATATGGTTTAGCAGCAAGTGTATGGACGGAAAATATCAATCTGGCATTGGATGTGGCTCCGAAGATCAAAGCTGGTATGGTCTGGATTAATTGTACCAATCAAATGGATGCTTCTGCCGGATTTGGCGGTTATCGCGAGTCGGGATTTGGAAGAGAAGGCGGAAAAGAAGGCTTATACGAATATGTTAAGCTGAAGATCGAAGATGAATTTTCTTCCAAACCAATTGTGCCAAAAGCAGTAAAAACAAAATCGGAGAAAAAATCAAAATCTATTCTGGAAGATATTGACAGAACTTCCAAATTATATATCGGCGGAAAACAAGCCCGTCCTGACGGCGGTTACAGTTTAAATGTCACAAATGCTTTTGGCGAATATATCGGCGAAGTTTCCGAAGGAAACAGAAAAGATATCCGGAATGCGGTAGAAGCGGCTCATGCAGAAAAATCATGGGCAGCAATGACAGGCCATGCAAGAGCGCAGGTTTTATATTATATTGCTGAAAATCTGGCCATCCGTTCGGAAGAATTTGCAGAGAGAATTATGGAAATGACCAATCAATCTCTGGAATCTGCTGAGGAAGAAGTGGAAAAATCGATTGAAAGAATTTATACTTACGCGGCTTTTGCAGATAAATATGATGGGCAGGCGCATTCAACCGTTCAGAGAATGGTGACGCTGGCAATGCCGGAAGCCGTAGGTGTGATGGGAATTGTTTGCCCGGACGAAAATCCTTTGCTTGGATTCATTTCAACGGTGATTCCTGCAATTGCAATGGGAAATAATGTAGTTGTGATTCCTTCTGAAAAACATCCTTTCTCGGCAACGGATTTTTACCAGATTCTGGAAACATCCGATGTTCCCGGCGGAACGGTAAATATCGTTACCGGCCTCAAAGATGAGCTGGCAAAAGAAATGGCGAAGCATTATAATATCGACGGAATCTGGTATTTCGGAACAAAAGAAGGCTGCAAAGACATCGAGTTTTTGGCTGCAGACAGTATGAAACGCACCTGGCTAAATTTCGGAAAATATAGAAATTGGTTGTATAACGCTCAGGGCGAAGGTGAAGAATTCTTGCGTCACGCTACAGAAATTAAAAATATCTGGATTCCTTACGGTGCCTAAGAAGAATTTAAATTTTAATATATAAAACAACCTCCCGAGAAATTTCGGGAGGTTTGTATATGTAATTACTTGTACTTTATAGCCTTATCAACCTCAACAGGATTGTTGTATTTTCTTATAATGGCCTGCAGATTTTTTACCTGTGAATTCAGTTCTTCGATATTGCTGATTTGCTTTCCTCCGATATTAATATTCAGGTTTGGACTGCTTTTCAAATTGGTTCTTTCAAAAGAAAAAGGATCATTGTAAAAATCCATTAGTAACTTTTTCTTCTGTTTTTCATTGATAACAACAGCTTTGTTTCCAAAATTCGATTCCAGAAAATCATCTGTTGCGAAATTGTCGGGAAAGTTTTGATTTTTAACAAGCTTATAGATAAAGTTATTTTTATCATCCTGAATCTCAAAAATCAGACCCGGTAGTCCACGAAATTTATAAGGTCCTTCATTAAAAGGAATATCCTTGTTGAACCAGGCAATCCAATGCCGCCCTCCAAAATTAGC
>WPCJ01113185.1_pt1 | contig 72552 bp, 56 predicted proteins | sample 5399831 | NCBI WGS metagenome assembly WPCJ01 (sample SAMN12869470, study PRJNA574797) | sludge metagenome | isolation source: wastewater treatment of pH10 | place: China:Beijing | collected 2019-05-20
ACAAGATATAGCCCCGAAGCTGTCCCACATGTTAGTATACATTTTTTAAAAAAACCACCTTTAACTTTAGTTAACAAATTAGTTTTTAATTTATTTCAACATAATCAAATTCCCCTCTATTCGAAATTATTTCCAATATGAGGCGAATTTATATTGTCTGTATAGAAATTCTGCTAGGTACCGTAAACAGAATCGGATTTTAAACTGAAAACAGAAATTATCTGGAAAGATTTTATTAACAATTTAAATTATTAGACACATGAAATGGATAGCAAGACTCTTATTTTGCTGCATTTTGTTCAGTGGGACGACCTCAACATTACTTTATTCTCAAGATCAAAACAGAAGAATAATAGGTAAAGTATCAGATATGAATGGAGAATCGTTGATTGGGGTTAGTATCCAGGAAGTCGGAACATCAAGTGGCACTATCACAGATTTCAATGGAGAGTATGAACTCACTGTACATTCATCAAATTCTGTCTTAAAATTCACTTATATAGGATTTGAAGAAGAAAGGATTAATGTGGGTAACAGGGATAGAATTGATGTTACGCTGACAGAAGCGACAAGTGAACTGGATGAAATTGTTGTAGTGGGTTACGGGACTATGAAAAAGAAGGATCTGACGGGTTCTGTTGCATCATTAAACGCTTCTGGATTTGAAAAAGAAAAAAACAAGAATCTTCAGCAAATATTAAGAGGGAATATCGCTGGTCTTAATGTGGGTATATCAACAAGCGCTAAAGGAAATGCCGATATTGGGATTAGAGGTAAAAGATCGCTAAGTGCCAGTTCTTCTCCCCTCATTGTCTTAGACGGAGTAATATACAATGGAGATTTATCCGATATCAGCCCTAATGATATCGAAACTATTGACGTATTGAAAGATGCAAGTTCTGCAGCTGTTTATGGCGCAAAATCGGCAAACGGTGTTGTCATCGTGACAACTAAAACAGGAAAAACTGAGAAACCGACAATTGGATTTGACTCAAGTATCGGTACGATTAGCTTATTCCGTTCGGCAGAAGTCTATGGACCAACGGATTTCATAAATTGGCGCTCCGATGTATTAAAGAGTATCAACAGGAATGTTCCAGGATTTGTCTTTGAAAATCCTAATAACTTACCTCCCGGACAAACATTGGAAGAATGGATTAAATATGATAACGCTCAGGGAGATCCCCAGGATATATGGTTAAGGAGACTGGGACTCTCACAGATTGAAAGAGACAACTATTTTGACAATCAAAGTACAAATTGGATGGATATGGTTCTCGGAACAGGTATTCAGCAAAGTTACAATGTGAATGTTTCCGGAAAAACCAACATGTTGAATTACTACTGGTCTTTAGGATTTGACGATAATGAAGGTATTGTAAAATATGATGAATTCCAGATATATAGAAGCAGGATTAAATTGGATACTAAAATTACAGATTTTCTGAATGTAGGTGTCAATACCCTCTTCTCTATGAGAAAAGAACCGGGTGCAGCAGCTTCCTGGGGAATGATCGACAATTTATCTCCATGGGGACAACCCACAAACCCGGATGGCTCTATGAAAATTTATCCTACAGATGATGCCGTAGCCGCTAAACACCCTCTTATAGACAGAGCCTATACTCACAAAGACTACACATATAAATCATTGGATAATATCTTGTATGCAAAAGTCAAATTACCTTTTGAAATCGAATATGAGTTGAGATATTCACCTCGTTTCACCAATAATGAGTTATATCTGCATAATTCTTCAGAACATCCCGAATATGGGATGTTAGGAGGGAAAGCAACCAGAAACACCTCCAGTTCTATGTTGTGGCAGGTCGATAATATTTTAACATGGAAAAAAAATTTCAATCACACTCATGATTTCAATGTTACCTTACTAGCAAACGCAGAGAAAAACCAAGATTGGTCACAAATAATGAATGGGGAGCAATTTGTGCCGAACGATGTTTTAGGCTGGCATAACATGGGAGCAGCTACTATCAGGACGATTTCCAGTAACGATACCTATTCTACGGGAGATGCCTACATGGCACGTCTATTTTATTCATTCAAGTCAAAATATTTATTGACCGGAACAGTTCGTAGAGATGGGTATTCCGCTTTTGGAATGGAAAATCCAAGAGCTACTTTTCCTTCTTTAGCGTTGGGGTGGGTGATTAGTGAAGAAAATTTCATGAAAGACCTGACGTGGTTAGATTATAGCAAACTCCGATTTTCATGGGGAAAGACAGGAAATAGATCGATCGGAATTTATAATGCATTATCAACGTTAAGTAATGGAATGATCACGTATGTTGACAATACAGGAAATGTATATCAGGAATCATATCTGAATGCGAATAGAATGGGAAATCGGCTCCTACAATGGGAAAACACATCTTCTCTAAATTTAGGACTCGATTTCAATCTTTTCGGGCAACGGGTCAATGGAAGTGTGGAACTATACTCTATGAATACGACCAATCTACTAGTAAACAGATCTTTGCCCTCTGTCACCGGATATTCCTCGGTTACGAGCAACTTGGGTAAAATCAATAACAAAGGGATTGAATTTACATTAAACACCGTTAATATCGACAATCCAAACTTTACATGGGATACATCATTCAATATTTCTTATAACAAAAATAAAATAGTAAGCCTTTATGGGGATATGGAGGATATCCTTGATGATAAGGGAAATGTGATTGGCCAGAGAGAAGTTAATGATATAAGCAATGGTTGGTTCATCGGTCATGCAATAGATGAAATTTGGGATTTCGAGGTATTAGGCGTATGGCAAGAAGGTGAAGAGGCTGAAGCTGCCAAATATAAATTAGCTCCCGGTGACTTCAAACTCGCAGATATAAATAGTGATGGACAATTCACCAATGAAGACAAAACTTTCCAGGGATACCGGACTCCTCCAATCCGCTGGTCGATAAGGAATAATTTTACTTTTTACAAAAACTTTGATCTCTCTTTTCTCATATATTCCAATTGGAATTATAAAAGAGAATTCGATGAAGCCAAGCATAATCCAACAATGACCCTTGAGAGGTTTAATTCATTTGTTATCCCATATTGGACACCTGAAAACCCTACTAATGATTTTGCGAGATTAAATTCCAACATGGCCGGGGTAGCTTATAAGTTCTGGCAGGATATGTCTTTCATTCGTTTAGATAATATTTCTCTCGGATATACTTTGCCTAAAGAATATGCGAATAGATTAAAATTGTCCGATCTGCGACTCTCTATTTCAGCCAAAAACGTCGCCCTATTTACAAAGAGTTTCGTACTATGGGATCCCGAATACGCAGGGCCTACTCCTTCGTATGTTACTTTTGGATTAAACTTTTCACTTTAATAGATGATAATTATGAAATACAATAGACTTTATCTCATATTAGTATTGTCCGTTTTGGTATTAAATGGATGTTCTGATGACTTTTTAAAACCAAAGCCATTGTCCATTTTAACAACGGAAGCCGGACTGGTGAATGCTACATCAATGTATGCAATGCTTTCATCAAGCACTATATTGATTAGGAATCAATATATGGACGGTACCTTTGCTCCGCCTATGTTTACCGAGTATCTATTTACAGAAGTCATGATTGATGGAACAACAGATAAAACATTCCCCACAAGGGATATGAATAGGCTTGTAGTTCCGGACGGCGTTTTAACCGATGCAAGCTACAATAGGATCGGACACTGCTGGAATCACGCATATGAAGGTATTAAAAGCGCCTCTATCGTGATCTCGAATATCGATCAACCGTCATATAGCAGTGAACGGGAAAAAAATGAAGTATTAGGTACGGCTTACTTTCATAGAGCTTTCTGGTATTACTTATTAGTAAACAGATTTGGGGATGTTCCATGGATCGCTGAGCAGGTATCTGAGCCCAAACTTGACTTCTATTCCACTACAAGAGAAGCAATATTGGAACAACTAAAAAAGGATCTGGAGTTTGCTGTGGAATGGGTCCCCGAAAAAGTAGATAGAGGTAAAATATCAAAAGGAGCCTGTAACCATTTGCTTACAAAAATATATCTGTCCTTGGGCGAATTCGAAAATGCCATCCGCTCCTCTTCGGCTGTTATCAACGGGAACTATTCCTTAATGCAGAATAGATTTGGGGAAGATAAAAGTGATCCGACAAAAAACGTAATCTGGGATTTACATAGGCCATTAAACAAAGTTGCTCCGGACAACACAGAAGAAATTTTTTCCGTAATAGACAGATATGGAATGTCTGGCAACATTGCCCAAGGTATGACATCAATGTATATCTTCGTACCGAACTGGGGAAATCAGACAAATTCAATTATGACTCCGACTGGTATTGTAGGTATGTCTGAGCAGCTAAATCTTGAGATACCTATAATAGAACAAATAGGGAGAGGAGTCAATAAAGGACGTGGGACAAGCTATTATACGAGGTATATCTGGGATGATACCAATGACCTGCGTCATGCTCCGGGCAATTGGATGACAATGGAGGATCTGGTTTACAACAATCCAAAATTAAAAGAATTAAATGATCCTTATTACGGTATGCCTCTTCGTTTATATGATGATGAAGGCAATATCCTGACAAGAGATACAATCAGGAATTGGACAGGCGGATGGCCGCATTATAAACTTTTCATTCCGGATCCAATAAGGGTGCAACCTCGCGGCGGAAATACAGATTGGTATATATTCAGACTCGCCGAAACATATTTGCTAAGAGCAGAAGCATATTTCTGGAACGGACAAACAGATTTAGCAATGGCTGATGTAAACACAGTAAGAAATCGTGCTAATGCAGAATCTTATACAGACCCGTCATCATTTAATTTAGGTACTATTTTAGATGAAAGGGCAAGAGAATTATTCTACGAAGAAACCAGAAAATGTGAGTTAACCAGAATTGCGTACTTGTATGCAAAAACCGGGAAAGAATGTTATAACGGCAAAACATATAGTTTGGGAAACTTTTCAAAATCAAACTTCTGGTACGACAGAATAATGGAAAAAACCGAGTTTTTTAATAAAGGAGTGAAAACAGTGGCAGGTGATGAATTTACTATGAGCCCTTTCCATGTATTGTGGCCTATCCCACAAACGGCAATAGACGCCAACTCGTTGGGAGTAATCAATCAAAATGAGGGTTATACCGGTTTCGAAAATAATGTGGAAGCGCTGAATTCTATAGAATGAACAATAAATAAAAAATTTAACGGATATGCTTCGCATCGTTACTATATCAATCACTCTCTCTTTTCTCCTAGTTTTGAATTGCCAAATCCGGGTACACAGTCAAAATAACCAACTCTCAAAGTATAATTATTCTATTACAGCAGAAGATGCGGCCTGGTGTTGGTTTTCTGATCCAAGAGCTGTTTATTACAAAGGCGATAAAGAAGCAATCTATTATGGATTCATCAATTCAAATGGAGATGTAATGGTTAAGTCTTTAGATCTAATAAAGAGAAAAATGACAGAATATATTCTTCACGAATCGCTGGAAATAGATGATCATAATGTACCAACGTTTTTATTTCTACCAGATGGGAAAATCCTCAGCTTTTATAATCATCATAATGGTGATATCTTTATGAGAAAAAGTAAAAAAGCAGAAGATATCACCGAATGGAATCAGGAAGTTATCATACTCAAGAAAGACAGTATAAATAGATATTGTTATACAAATCCCATTATGTTAAGCGAAGAAAATAATCGTATTTATCTCTTTGGAAGAAACTTAGTCAGGAGTAACGAAGGGGCATTCAACGATACAAGAATATACTGCATCTACAGTGACGATTATGGTGAGACATGGAGCCCCGAAGTCAATTTACTCTACAATGAGGGAAGGAACAATCCTCAATACGTAAAATATACTTCCGACAATAGATCTCGCATTGATTTTCTGTTTACGAACGGGCATCCTAAGCTCGGTTCGGATATCTCGGTACATCATATGTACTATCAAAAGGGATATTTCAGGCAAACCAATGGCGAAAAAATCGGGACTTTTGAAAACCTTCCTATTAAAATAAAGGAAACAGGTAAAATATATGATGCAGATAAAACGGGAGTACGTGGCTGGATTTGGGATATTGCTTTGGACAAGAGCAATAATCCTGTGGTCACTTATGCACGATATCCGGATGAGCAAAATCACGAATACTATTATGCCAAATGGGATGGCAGCAAATGGATAGATAAGAAAATAATGAATTCAGGTTCGTATATAACTATCATAAAACCGGGCGAAAAAATTAAAGAAGCTCATTATTCAGGAGGAATCGTTTTAGATCATAATAATCCGGATAATGTATATTTGAGTAGCACAATAAACAATAAGTTTGAAATAATAAAATGTGAAGTCAATCTGGACGGGAATTTAAAAATGTATAATATTACTTCATATTCTCAGTCAGATAATATCAGACCCTATATAGTGGATGGTAATTTCACGGGGAAACCTATCCTATTATGGATGTCAGGAAACTATTACCATTATACAGATTACGATACGAACCTAAGAATACTTTTCGAATAGATTACATCCAAAGATTAATCAAAGAATAAATAATAAGATTTTGCTGATTAATCAATTATCCCTAATTTAGGACCTTCATAAATAATAGATAAAAGGGTAAAGTTATGGGTAGAATATCGCGAAGATCATTTTTAAAAGCATCGTTAACAACAGCTTCGGGTTTAGCTTTATCACAAGTGGATGGATTTCCTAAGGAAGTAACAAACAAAAATGGAAAACTAAAGTTCGATGCAAAAGGATTACCGACCACGGTCTTAGGAAAAACTGGTGTTATTATACCTCGATTGGCTTTTGGGTTAGGAAGTCGTTTCTGTAATAATAAAAATGAGGAAGAAGCCATCGCCCTACTGGAGAAAGCCTTGGATGAGGGTCTATATTATTGGGATACGGCGAGCGATTACAGCAGTAGTGACGGTAAAGTTATAAGTGAAGAAAGAGTTGGCCGGGTATTAAAAAATCAAAGGAACAGAGTATTCCTGTCCACAAAAGTCCTTCCAAGAGATCCGAATGAAGCACTAAGAAGTATAGAACTCAGTCTAAAGAGATTACAAACCGATCACGTGGATGTTCTCAATATACATGCCGTGAACTCTCTTGAAGACAATAAAAATATCCTTAAGAAAGGAGGGTTACTTGATATTTTGTATCGGATGAAGGAAGAGAAAGTAACTCGCTTTATCGGTTTTTCAGGTCATGCTGATCCGTTAGCATTGACCGATTTGATCGAAAAAGGAAATTTCGACTGCATGATAGTGGCTATGAATCATTACCCGAAAGGTCTGGATGCAGATACCACCAGAATAGAACAGGTTGTTCCGAAAGCCAAAGAGAAAAACATGGGCGCTATCCTCATGAAAGTGATACGTCCGTTAGATACCATTGAAGGCATAAACCTAAATGCAGAGAATTTGATACGTTACGCCCTCTCATTAGAAAATATTGACGGTATCACAGTAGGAATGGACAACATGAAAGTATTGGAATCGAACCTAAAAACACTTAGAGAATTTACCCCTATGAATGTTCAGGAAATGCAGGAGGTAACACTTGCACTAATCCCGTTTTTTAATCATGAGAATTTGCCATGGATGAACAAGGGATATCGCGACGGTAACTGGACATAGATCTGCTGAGAACAGGTTATCCTAACAGGACAAATCCTATACTACCCTCCTCTGTAATGGAAATAAACGAAAAGTATATCGAAGCAAGCATAGGGTTGATGGGTTATCTAGCCCTATAATATCTTGTAAAAAACGTTTTTCGGGGATTTAACTGCGTGAACTCAACCTTTACACATTATTAATTTATCCATTTTTGTAAGCGAATACTACCGGATTATAAACTTTAGAAGGGCGTTCCCGAAAAAAAGATTAACGAATTTACTCTATCAATAATATTAGTTAGATATGAAACCTATTTTGATGTATCCGTTATCCTTATTGTTTTTATTCTTTCAAATCGGAGTAATGAATGCCGAGGAATTATTACCATACGACAAGGATAACAAGTCTATTTGCGTAAAACCCGAAGATTTTGAAGGTCGTAACATCTCGGAGAAAATATCGAATGCTCTTGATTTTTTAAAAAAATGCAATGGAGGAATCATCCTATTTAAAGATAATCCATTATACCTGATTTCAGAGTCAATCTGTCTCCCTTCCAATACAAAAATGATCATTGATGGCTGTAAAATTAAACTTGCGGATCATGTTTTTGACAATATTATTCGTTCCGACAATTTTGAGATAGATGAAAATAATCCCAATGGGTATGTAAAAAAACTACTACCTGCACAAAATATCCGTATTGTAGGACTAAATGGAGCAACTATAGAAGGAGCAGATTTTTTCTATGAAGGAATTAATCCCAAAACAGGCATAAAAGAACAATGGTTAGGAGATTTCTGGGGATGGCGGAATTTTTCCATATTACTTTCATACGTAGATGGTTTTGAAATCTCCGGGTTAAAAGTAACCAAAACGCATAGTTGGGCTATCGTTGTGACGAATGGGTGTAAGAATGGTCATATTCATACAATTGATTTTAAAACTACTGTAAAGAATGGTGATGGTATAGATATTATTCAGGGCGGCTCTAATATTCTGATTGAAAATATTACTGGTGAGACATCAGACGACACCATTGTATTTGGTGCTTTTGATGAATCTAGATGGAGTAATGAGAAATATATTTTTCCTCTACTTCCTGTAAGATATTCAGATTATTCTTACGGTGCAGATCTGCATGATATTGTTTGTCGTAATGTTAATACATCGGGGAACCATCATGTGCTGATTATTCTTCCCTCAAGGACAAAGATATATAATATTTTCTGCTCTAATATTTCCGATAATCCGAAAGGTGGAAAAAGGAAGATAATACGGATCTACGGAAACGGACAATATGGACAAGGGTTTAAGGCTGGAAATATGTATAATATTTACATGAATGATATTCGTTCACATAAGGCTGATATTGCATTAGAACTTCTTGCTCCTGTATATGATTCGCACTTCAATAAAATCGTTCAACTCAATTATACGGGATTGGATGTTAAAATGGATTCAATTTGCATAAACACGAAATTTACAAATATCCACAAAACACAATCAGTGAAGTAAGATAAATGTAATTCATTGAAAATTAATATAATTACTATTTATAATTGACTTTGGTAGAAATATCCGAAGTAATAAGTATTGTTTAATCTTGTCAGCACCAAAGAATATGAAAGGAATGCTTAAGGACTATATCCTATATTGTTTAATAACTTATATTGTTTTTAGTTCACTTAGCATCGATATTCTTTCCGATTAAGTGCAGACTCCAAGGTCAATAACTGGCTTGATATAGGTGGAGATCGGGTCATGGTCTGATAGAAATCCGGCCGATAGTAAAAAAGATCGGTGAATTAATCAATGGTCACGAGGGGATTTCCTTATGGACTGGCGATTGATTGTCTAAGAATTGGAAACTCGATATAGGACAAAAAAATACATTATGATTGGATGACCAACAATTCTTCGAAAACTTATAATTGATCTGGTCAGTTCAAGAAAATCACATTATTCCCACAGAAGAAGGAAACGGAAGAAAGAAAAATGCCGGAGAAGGTATACATCATATTTGACATACCTCTCCGGCGGAATAAAAAGAGAATTTTCAAAAAACGGTTTATAATTTCATTTCCCAGCCTTTTTGGTATTTCCTACTCCAGAGTTTACCTGCTGCACGGTTGTTGATGACATGTCCGTTCACAGGATCTGTCCTGAACGTGGTCTTTGTGCGCTGGGCAATATTACCTAAATGGGCTAGGGTCGTGCTTATACATCCCACATTGATATCAGCATTCAAAGAGGCTCCTTTTCTGATACCATCCAGGAAGTTCGAAAAATGGAATGAATCAAGTTGTTGAGTGGGATTCGAGATATCTCCGGCTTTAAACGACATTTCACTGGTTACTTCTTTTACCAGTTTATTCTTCAGATCGTATACCTTATAAGCATTTCCCCCTCCAATAACTAACGTACCAGTCTCTCCGTAAAACGCACAACCTACCGAAGATTCTTCAATATTTCGACTATTGCAACTTCGTCCTTCCCATGTAATCAATTTGTTATCTCCATATTCAAGATTAACCACTTGGGTATCGGGGAATTGCCAGTCATCCTGATAAGCATATCTTCCTCCCGAAGAATTTACATAGGTGGGATAAGTAAGATCCATACCCCATCTGAGAATATCTAGAAAGTGTACTCCATTATTTCCGGCTTCACCTGTTCCCCAATTATAGAACCAATGCCAATGGTAATGTAGATAATTGTCTTTGTACTCAGATACTCTCGGTGCTGGACCTTGCCATAATTCCCAATCCAGCCAATCGGGTATAGCAGTAACTTTACCTGTTCCTATAGAAGGTCTATTATTTACATACCAAGCCTTACCAAAATAAACCTTTCCGATAACCCCCTCCTTTATTTCCTGTACGGCTTTAATTACATTGGGCCATGATCTGCGCTGCATACCTGTTCCTGCAACCACATTGTATTTTTTTACCGCCTGCATCAATATTTCGTCCTCAGCAGGATTGTGACTGGTTGGCTTTTCCAGGTATACATGTTTTCCTGCTTTCATAGCCATAAGTGCGCCGGGTGCATGCCAATGCTCGGGTGTTGCAATAATAACGGCATCAAGATCTTTCTTTTCCAATAATTTTCTGATGTCCTTCTCCCCTATTGGTGTATTACCTGCAATTTTTACCACGCTGGAGATACATTTTTCCATGGCACGCTTGTCTACATCGCATACATACGCTATCTCGCAGCCTTTCTCCTTTGCAAATCCTCCAGCCAATGCATTCCCCCGTGAATTCACTCCAACAGCACCCATTCTAATTCTTTCATTGGCGCCGACAATATTGTTATAACTTTTTGCACTGAAGCCAGGCAATACACCCCCGACAGACATGGCAGCAGTGCCGATCGCGACATTCTTGATAAATTCTCTTCTTGTTGTCATAGTATTTATAGTTTATTGAAATACAAATTTATAGAATTTAACCCTATATTACTTTCCTTTTACGACCAAGTATCATCAAAAAACGCAAAACACTTTCTGATTACATCTTTGATTAGTGTTTTTTTGATATAGGCATCTAATTCAAAGGGGTAACTCCTTTCTTCAAAATAATATTCCCATATTTTGCAATTTCACCTGTAATAACCACAGCAAATGCCGACTTTGTCCGTTCGTAGAAGGCAAAACGATCAATGCGTTCTATGGGTGCTGCATCGGGATTAGTGATACGGATACTTTCCAGATACGCTTTTTCAACACTGGGATCGAGCGTATCCCCCTCTACTGCATCCATCATCACTAACGGATGTGGGACATAAGTATCTAATTCAAATAAAGGTAGGATTGCAGCTAATATGTCGGGAATGCGAAGTCCATCGGCTCGCAATACCCTACTGTTGAACGATTCTCCGGGAAAATGTGCATCGGCGAGAACGATTTCATCGCCATGCCCCATACGTGATAGAACGGCCAACAACTCGGGACTAATCAGAGGTGAAATTCCTTTTAGCATAGTTTTTTTGAATTTATTGAGTTTGTAAATAATCCTGATAAACACCATCAATGTTGTGGAGAATCATTTCAGCATCGGTACTCAACTGTACCAAACCGAAAAGTGAATATGCGCCCGGGAATGTATGCCCCATACTTTTCGTGGCCACCACCGGGGTTACAAAATCGATGTTCCGTTGAGCGTAAGTTGAAAATCCTAACATGTAAAGAAGGAGTAATGTAATGGAATATCTTAATCGATTCATCCGGTAATCCTGTTTTTTACAAATCCCAAAGTTAGAGAAAAAATACGCAAGAACAGTTGCAAACGGAACCTATTTGTACATACACCTCCGCTATAAATTTTCTTTAATAGCTAACAGCAATACAGTTACAGAGGCGTATAATTCTTAAAAATCAACCAAACTCCTCCTATCTGTCGTTTTTTTGCTATTTTTGTTTCTAGTTATTCCAGGAACATGAAATATCATATTGCCGGCTTTTTATTATTATTCGCTCTTACTACGCCCATTTTTGGAAATTCAGAGATTGATTCGCTTCTACAAGAGCTGGATCAAACTATTGCCCAAAGTGACGTGTATGAAGATAGTAAAAAAGATCGTATAAATGATATCAAAGGAAGGTTATTGCAGCAGCATATAAGTGATGACGAAAGTTATCATATTAATGACCTTTTATACCAGGAGTATGAATTCTATATCAGTGACTCTGCTCGCCACTATATTAATCGATGCATCGACATAGCAAGGAAAAATAACGATAACCACCGGCTGGCCAATTCAAAGATAAAAAAAGCGAATCTACTGGCTACAGCCGGATTATACCCCGAAGCGATAGAGCTGCTTCATTCTGTCAACACCTCTTTCCTGACGCGGCAGGACTCTGCCCGCTATTATTTGGCTTTCGAGCATACCTATCTCTATCACGCAGAATATGTCAGTGGTGACGAGGTAATGGGTAAATACCTGGGCTTGCGCAATATCTATCGCGATTCCGCTTTAATGCTCCTGCCGGAGAACTCTTATCTTCATACCATCACCAAAGCATCGCTATTGATTGAAGATGATTTGTTCATGGAAGCTGAAACGATGCTGCTATCTTATTTAACGAATGTAAACGCAGGCACAAGAGATTACGCTGTGCTGACTTCTATTCTTGCCTTTGTCCATGAGTGTACGAACAATACGGAGATGCGGAAAAAGTACCTTATTAAGAGTGCTATTTCCGATATCCAGGCTGTAGTAAAGGAAAATAACTCTTTACGTGCTTTGTCCGAAATATTATATGTGGAAGGCCAGATTGCACGCGCCGATCTGTACGTGAAAACCAGCCTGGAGGATGCCAATTTTTATAATGCAAGGCTGCGCAATCTCCAGGCATCAAAAATGCTACCCATCATAGACAGTGCTTATCAACTTGAAAAAGCGGCGCAACAAAAAAAGTTACAGGTATTATTGGCAATCATTAGCTTGCTCTCTTTCTTTTTATTTATTGCCGTACTATATGCCATATCCCAGGTACGAAAGCTTGCAAAGGCCAGAAAAGAAGTGATGAAGATGAATAATGAACTTCATACACTAAACACCGAGTTAGTAAGAGCCAACCAGCAACAGCAGCATAGCAATAATCTGTTATCCGAGGCAAATATTATTAAAGAGGAATATATCGGCAGGTTTCTCGACCTCTGCTCCACTTATATTGATAAGTTGGAAGCATATCGGAGAATGCTCAACAAAAAGGCTAGTTCCGGAAAAACCGAAGAACTGTATAAAATACTAAAATCAACGCACCTTGAGGAGGAAGAGCTAAACGAATTCTACAGTAATTTCGACCGATCTTTCCTGAATATCTTTCCCAACTTCGTGGAGGATTTCAACGCGCTACTGCCGGATGAGGAGAAAATAATCCTCAGGCAAGACGAGCATCTTTCGACCAAATTACGCATTTATGCGCTTATCAGACTCGGAATAAACGACAGTGCTAAAATAGCAAGCTTTCTCCGTTATTCAATAACTACAATCTATACCTACCGGTCGAAATTAAAAAAATCTTCTCTTCATAAAGAAACTTTTGAAGAGAAAGTAATGGAAATAGGCTCTTTCCGTACTTTGTAACCGGTTTAGTTTTTTCCACCTCCACGAAACCACAACAATCTAATACACAAATAATTATATTTTCAACCTTTTAGATTTTTTTTAGTCCGTCAATTATGGACACTTATTTTGGCTATGTTTGCATCATTACGAAGTCTCAGAGAGGTATGAAACGGATGTGTAGATCATCGCGCTTATAAGCCATGATTATAGTAAATCTTGTCCCGATTCACCGGGACTTTACCGGTTATCGTCCGGGTAATGTGAAAATCATAATAAAATTATAAAATCTAAGTAATGAAACGAGACAAACATTTTTTGAGGCAATTTTCCTTTTGCCTTCTTTTGTTGGCGGCAATATCTTTACAGACAAATCTGTTCGCGCAGCAGGGAGTAATTCGGGGAACAGTTATCGATACAGATGGAGTACCGGTTATCGGGGCCAATGTACTGGTGAAAGGAACCACCCACGGTACCGTTACCGATATAGACGGGCATTATATGCTTTCCGACGTGGTACCCTCTTCCACATTGGTCTTCTCCTATATCGGTTACATCGATGAGGAGATTGTGTATGATGGACAATCCCGGATTGATGTGACACTCGTTGAGGATATACAAAGCCTCGACGAAGTGGTTGTAGTCGGTTACGGTTCATTAAACAGGAGAGAATTATCCAGTTCGATCGTCCAGGTAGACAGGGATAATTTCCAACCGGGAGCTGTAGGTAACCCCATGGAACTGCTGACTGGCAAAGTTGCAGGGTTAAATGTCAACAATACCGCTTCTGCCGATCCAAATTCAGGTTCATCTCTACAGATCCGCGGGGCGACCTCCATTTCGGCTTCGAACGATCCGCTGATCGTTATCGACGGGGTGACCGGCGGCAATATCCGTAATTTATCTCCGCAGGACATCGAATCGATGACGGTATTGAAAGATGCGGCCTCTGCAGCGATATACGGGACACGGGGAGCCAATGGCGTAATCCTTATTACCACCAAAAAAGGAGGGAGAGAACCGGGAAAAGCACAGGTAACATATGATAGCTGGTTCGGGGTGAATATCGCGCATAGTCCCCGTACGGTACTTACACCTGATGAATTCCGCCGTTCACGCCGCGGAACGGATTACGGGCATAACACGGTCTGGTACGATCTGCTCGTGAGAGATTTTTCGTACGACAACAACCAATACCTCTCCATCAACGGGAGCACTCAAAACGGACATTATGGGGCTTCTTTCAATTATAAGAAAGCAACCGGTATCGATATTAAATCTGAACGCGAAGAGTATGCCGGGCGTTTCGTACTGGAACAAAGAATGCTAAACAACCGGCTCCAGATCAACGGATCTCTCAATGCCCGTCGTGTAAATGAAGAATGGGCCAATACCGGTATGTTCGATACGGCACTCAATATGAATCCTACCATGCCGGTATATAATGAAGATGGCACCTACTATCAGCCTACGTCGCCTACCGGCGCCCGGAATCCTGTGGCTGAAGTAAGAGAGATTGACAACAACGGTCAGCGCCTTTATGTATTGGGTACCGCGGAAGCAAGACTCAACATTATCCAGCAGGATAATCAACTATTAAACACGTCACTTGCCTACTCGTTGCATTATGACGATTTGAAACAGCAATATTACACACCTTCCACTTCCGGGGAATCTTACTGGGGAGGCTACAGCGGACGAGCCAACGTGCAATACCAAAAATGGTATACAAACCGTCTGGAATGGTTATTCAACTACTCACTGGATCTGAACGATCATAGCATTAAGGCTGTAGCCGGATATTCCTATGAGGAATCGCATTGGGAAAGATTGCAGGCGAGCAATAACGACTTTGTCTTTGATAATATCAAGTGGCACGACCTTGGCAGTGGTAGTTTCCTTACAGACGGAAAGGCCAGCATGGGCACAGGCGCATCACTCTCTAAACTAATCGGTGTTTTCGGGCGTGTAAACTACAACTGGAAGAACCTGCTTATGGCCTCCGTTTCACTGCGTCATGAAGGTTCCACCAAATTCGGGAAAGATCATAAATGGGGTTCTTTCCCATCGGCATCACTCGCATGGGAATTAGCCAACATGTCATTTATGGAAGATGCTTCAGGAATTGTACAAAGCCTAAAGCCCAGAATATCCTACGGTGTGACCGGCCGCTCCGATTTTGGGGCATACCAGTCGCTGGCCACTTACAGCACAAGAGGACAATATTTTATCGATGGCGAATGGGTAAATGGGTATGCTCCATCGAACAATGCAAACCCGTTATTGGGATGGGAAAAAAGTATCAGTACTAACATTGGTATCGACTTTGTTTTATGGAACAGGCTAAGAGGTTCTATCGACTATTTTGACAGGCAGTCGAAAGATCTGCTATACAATTATACCGCTCCTCAACCGCCTTTTGTTTACCCGAATATTCTTGTCAACGTGGGAACTACTCAAAACAATGGAATAGAAATTGCGCTGGATGCTGATATCTTCAAGAATACACCTGTGAAGTGGACCTCCGGTATTAACTACTCTTACGGTACCACCAGGTTAAAACAACTTTCAAACGATATTTATGAAGCATCCTACCTGGAGCTATACCTCAAACCGGGCGTTGGAACCAGTGAATACTTCTTCCGGGTACAGGAGGGAGGTAAAATCGGCCAGTTCTACGGGTACGAATTTGCCGGCATACAAGACGGGCGGATGATGGTCTATGACAATGACAATAACCCGGTTCCCGTGGGAGACGCTACCCCGGAATTTAAACGGTATATTGGAAACGGGACTCCCACATCGTATCTGTCATGGAATAATACACTGCGATACAAGAGTTTCGACTTGAATTTCTCTTTCCGGGGCGCCTTTGGGTTTGATATTTTCAACATGGGCACCTACGGTATGGGACTGAAGGGAGCCGGAACAGATAATGTATACCGTACAGCTTACACCGACCACAATGATATGTCAACAGGTGGCGGTGTTATCTCCTCTTTCTTCCTCGAAAAAGGAGATTATCTTAAACTCGAGAACGTCACATTTGGATACAATTACTCCCCGAAACCCAACGAATACATAAGCAACGCACGGTTCTTCCTCTCCGCAAAGAATTTGTTTACCTTGACCGGATATTCCGGTAACGATCCCTCTATCGTACGGGTAAACGGTATAGAGCCGGGAGTAGACAGTAACAGTTCTTACCCCACTGCAACGCAAATAAGCGTCGGGGTTACTCTTAATTTCAGATAAATAGGTCCATGAAAAAAAATTCAACAAGAAAAATTATGCAATCCATCAAATATTATTGGTTATTATTCGCGATTATCGGTGTCTCGATGACATCCTGCTTCGATCTGGATGAACAGGTCTTCGACAGGGTCGATGCCGGCATTTATTATCAGGATGAAGCGAGCGTGAAAAGTGCTGTAGCCTCTATCTACGGAACAGGTGCATTGAGCTATATAGAATATTTCTGGTACCTGCAGGAATTCTCGGCCGACCAGATTGCCTGGCGTACCTGGAACGGCGGATTATGGGGATGGGACGAAGCGGAAAAATTTGTACTTTCAAGCCACACATGGACGCCCGATTCAAAGATCATCCGCCAGACATGGGAAACAGCCTGGACAACTATCGGCCTTTGTAATACGTTGATAGCCGATTTGGAAAGCCTGGAGCCGGCTTTATTAATGATGACGGAAGAGAAGTTAAGAATGTACATCGCCGAGGTGCGTACGTTGCGGGCATGGGCCTACTATAATATTTTTGAAATTTGGGGCGGGGCATTGCCACTGAATATTTCGGCCGGTTCGGAGATACCGGGTAGCGCTTCTGACAACTTCGACGAAGGCTCCCGCATTATCTTTGACTTCCTTATCACGGAACTGGACGAATGCGTAGGAGACCTGACCAAGAACTCCGTGAATCGCATGAACCAAGCTGTGAACAGGGTCATCAAAGCACGATTGCTGCTGAATGCCGAAGTATTCATCAACGAAAACAGATACGCCGAATGTGCCGAACTCAGTCAGGAGATTCTAAACAACACCTATGGAGATTATTCCATAGAAGATGACTACAGGTCGATCTATTCAATAAATAATGTAAACTCCTCCGAAGTGGTGATGGCATTTGCTTTTGAAGTGGGACAACTTAACGGTGGCTGGATGCGAAACATGCCATTCCTGCCCTATAATATCTGGGATTACTTTGGTGGCACATACAATCAGAGCCCCTGGAACTGTGTGATCCTTACTCCTTCGTTCGACAATTCAGGATCAGTATTGCCCACGGGTGGGACATCGAACCCCAGGTCATTCCTTGAAGCGCCCTATAATGACAAACTTGGCGCTGTATATGAACGTTTCGACAATCGTGATATCCGGAAACAAAATTATATATATGACGAGGTCTCGGGTACTTATAAGGGAATGTTCCTGAAAGGTGAGATCAGAGCCAATTACGGCAGAGGAACAGCTTTGAAGGCTGATGCCGATCGCGACGGGCAGGATCTCGTGTATGTCGATCAGGTAGGAACTTTCCTTGGCAGGGGGCGTGCATTGGAAACGGTGATGTCGCCGCGCTGGGGGGAGACTTCTTCGGGCGTGCGGCTGGTAAAATATCCCATTTATCCCTCGTCGGCAGGAATTGACTTTCAGGATATCGATGAAGTTGAATTCCGTCTGGCGGAAGTGGTATACATGCTCGCGGAATGTAAAATGCGATCCGGTGATTCCAACGGGGCAAAAGAGTTGGTGAACAGCGTGAGAAGACGTTACTTCTCTCCTGCCGACTGGGAGACGGTGAAAGATAATCCGGGGCCTGGCTTTACCGCTTTCGACCTGGACTGGATGTTAGGACAGTGGGGATTGGAATTCCTTTCGGAAGGACGGCGACGGCGTACCGACCTCCGGCGTTTCGACAAGTTCACCCAGGGACAATGGTGGTTCTTTGGTCGCGCAACTGAAGATGGTAATCTACTACCGGCGCAACGCGACCGCAAATATGAATGGTATCCGTTACCCTCATCGGCATTGATGGTAAATCCGGGATTGGTGCAGAACCCTAATTATTAATTAACTTCAAAATAAATCCACAAGAATGAAAAAGATATATTGTTTATTATTGTTGCTTCCCCTTATTGCCCTGCTTAGTGGGTGCAATGATGTAGATGAGATCGTCTTCGATCACGAGAAGCAAGAGTTTCCTATAAAGGAAAATGCCATTCTGCTGGAAGTTATCATGCCGGTGGGGAGTCTTGCCGATGATGAATATTATATCATCGGAGACTTCAACGGGGGAGAAGAAGCCATAGGCAACCCGGAATGGAAGTTGGAAAAAGCAACTAACAGTACTATCAAGTGGGGTATTTATTTGATACCTTCCTCTTTCCAGAATGGTAAGACACTGGCTGACGGTTTCTCTTTTTATGCCAAGAGGCAGGGCGCAGAACGCTCGGTAAAAAATGAACCCGTTGTACACACGTTGAACGTGGAAGTCGGTAGCTTTACAAATGTATGGGTGGATCGTTGGGAGTCCTATTTTGGTGATGTTGAGAAAAATAGTTATAATATTTATGTCAATGATCAAACCGGTTGGGACGAACTGGCGTTATACGCCTGGGGGGATAATGGAGATGTAACACCCGCCTGGCCGGGGCTGTTGCCCACGGGAACCGAGGTAATCAATGGAGTGACCTACACCGTATTCGATATGGGAGAAGAGCTGAAGGATGTCACTATGAATCTCATCTTCAATAACAATAACAAGGGTAGTCAGTTCGACGCCATGCAGGGTTTCACGCTCAACCGCGATGTTTACCTGCTTATAACAGCCAACAGTTACGAAGAGGTGGATCCCAATGTGGCTCCGTATGCCGGATATACCGTATATGTCGATAACCAAACCGGTTGGGAAGCACTGGCGCTTTACGCGTGGGGTGATGCGGAACCGGCAGAATGGCCCGGATTGCAACCCACCGGTACGAAGGAGATCCAAGGCGTGACCTATACCTATTTTGAAATGGGCGAAGAGATGAATGGCAAATCGCTCAACCTCATCTTTAATAATAACGGGAATAATATACAGTTGGCCGATATACCTGTCGTGCTCAATCGTGACTTCTATTTTCAGATCACGGGAAGCGGCGGTATTGAAGTGGATCCGGAAGGCGGTTCCACTTCCGACGGCCACTATATCTATGTAGAAGACCAAAGCGGTTGGGATGCCTTAGCGCTTCACTATTGGGGCGACGGAGTAACCGGAACCAACTGGCCAGGTATAACACCCGCGGGCACAGAAGAGGTGAACGGGGTAACTTTCACCTACTTCTTACTACCCGAAGAATTAAATGATAAGGAAATAAATACTATCTTTAATAACAACGGTGCCGGAGCACAATTTGATGGACCCTATATTAAAATAGACCGTGATTATTATTTCTCTATCACCGCCGAGGCCGCAACCGAAATCGATCCAAATGCCGAAGGTGACGGTTTTAAGATATTCATCCAGGATAATACGGGTTGGGATGCCTTAGCACTTCACTACTGGGGAGACGGAGTAACCGGAACCAACTGGCCGGGCATAACACCTGCGGGTACGGAAGAGGTGAACGGGGTTACGTACATATACTTTGAATTACCTGCGGCCCTGAATGGTAAACATATAAACACTATTTTCAATAATAACGGCGCCGGAATACAATTTGATGGACCCTATATCCTGATTGAAAAGGATTATTACTTTCAAATAACGGCCGGTGAATACGAAGAGGTAACACCTTGACAGTTTAAAAAATAATTTTTCAATGATGACAACATACATAAGAAACCGCTTTTTTGAGATACTGCTCTTGTTTATCGTGGTGTCTACACCCACCTTGGCGGGGTGTAGCTCCGACGACCATCCAGAGCCTCTTCCCCCTCCTGTAGATGAAATAGGAAATGAATGGGTCATTTACGAGGTCAATCCGGGACTGTTCGAACATCAGAATGCCTTCAACGCGATTGCCGGCCGATTAGATGAGATAGCGGCACTTGGGGTGAATATTATCTGGCTTATGCCGATATACGAACAAGGTCTGTTGAATGCTTTCGGGTCGCCCTACTGCGTGAAGGACTACAAGAAGGTAAATACCGATTACGGGACGTTAGAAGAGTTGAAATCGTTGGTCACTCAAGCCCGGGCCAAAAACATGAAGGTGATTTTGGACTGGGTGGCAAACCATACATCGTGGGATAATTCCTGGATTCAAAACAAAGAATGGTATACCCAGGATGGTAATGGGAACATTGTTTCTCCACCGGGAATGAACTGGTCTGATGTGGCCGATCTTAATTATTCGAATACGGAAATGCGAAAAGCAATGCTGGATGCGATGAAGTACTGGGTGACCGAGGCAGGTATTGATGGATACCGTTGTGATTATGCAGAAGGTGTACCGGGTGATTTCTGGGAGGAGGCCATAAAAGAACTGAAAGTATTAAAAAAGGAGGATCTGGTGATGCTTGCCGAAGGAGGCAATGCCGATCTTTTTTCCTACGGCTTTGATATCGTGTATGCATGGGATTTTGCGTACAAGCTACAAGATCTGTATGCAGGTAAAATCACGTTGAACAGTCTGTATAGCACTCATCATCAAGAGTTCCAACGTGTGGAAGAGGGAAAGCAACGGATGCGGTATACTACCAATCACGACATGGCTTTTGAGAAATCACCTATACAGGCCTATAACGGAGAAAAGGGAGCGCTTTCGGCTTTCGTAATTGCTGTCTCGATGGGAGGATCTCCAATGATATATAGCTCGCAGGAGATCGGCTATGCACAACCGTTGACATTTTTTGAGCGGCAGGAACTCGACTGGAATAGCAATCCCGCTTATACGGCAGAGTATAAAAAGATCATGAACGTGTACTCCTCCTCCAACGCGCTGAGGAAAGGGGCTTTAAGGACTTTTGAGACCGGCAGCGTGGCTACTTTTCTTCGCGCAAGTCAGAATGAAGAAGTATTGATAATGGTAAACACTACGGGACAAACACAAGAAGTGAAGGTGCCTATCGAGTTTGCACACGAAACTGCATTGAATCTGATGGATAACACCTCCGGCACATTACCGTCGGTCACAACAATGGAGCCCTATCAATACAACATTTGGAAAATAGTGAAATAATGTTGGAAAGACGCAAACTGGACTAACATTACATGAGCCTCCCACCATAAATTGTCATATCTTTGTAAAACAACGTGCTAATAAAATAATCGCCTGCAAGACAAACAGGACTTGCAGGCGTTAAATTATGGTAAATGATGGTCGATCTCAATCAAAGAAATATATCAGAATGAAGAATCCATATTATGTGTAGATAAAATACAAAAGTTCTTTTACGGAGCTTATGAGATAACACCAGACTCCATGCTTAACACAATTGATCCCGCTTCGCTACACTTTGCCGGGGGGTATTAGCGTGTCAGGTTGAGACTCATCGTTAAAACGGTTAAAACATTTTGTGAGTTAGAAAAAAAAGGAGTTAATTTGCATTTATGGAAGTGAATGTGCATGCAAACCTTGTTAAACAATTGGCCGGAGGTTCCAAAGAGGCCTTTACCCGATTGTACTCACTTTATTCTGCCTCGATTTATGGTTTTGCCCTGAGATTAACCAAATCAACCGTCGATAGTGAAGATATCCTGCAGGAAACATTTATACGTATTTGGGATAACAGAGCCAAAATATCTGCCGATATGTCTTTCAAGTCCTATCTTTTCCAGATTACTTATAACTTAGTGATCGATCATTTCCGCAAACAGATTAATTCCGTTGATTTCGAGAACTTTATCGGGAGTGATTATTATCAGCAAGTTTCGGAGAATGATACGGAACAACAAATCACCGTAGAAGAATACCGTCGGCTGATAGCCCAAACCGTTGCTAAACTCACTCCACGCCAGCAAGAGATATTCCGCATGAGCAGGGAAGAAGAATTATCGGCCAGAGAAATAGGCGAACGCCTGGGCATATCGGACAAAACGGTAAACAATCAAGTATCACTGATCCTGGCTACCCTTAAAGCCGATTTATTAATTTTCCTGTTTTATGTTATCTAACATATAAATTGGCTCGGGACATCCATCCCTTTTTTCCGTATTACTTACAGAAAAGGGATATACATGAAAACTTCATTAATAAAACTACTGTCACAACTCATGTTCGGGAAGATTACTCCCGAACAATTTAAGGAATTACGTTCGATCCTGAATAACAGTTCTGATAAGGAGCTTGAATCTACCATGCAAACATTGTGGGAAGACCCGCTTACTCCGCTTCCGGTACCAGAAGAGGGTAATCAACGCATTGTAGAAATTCTGGAACGACATACTCATGCCAGATCCTATAATCTTCGCTGGCTGAAAATTGCTGCTGTGATTATCCTGCCACTTCTTCTCACCTGGGGACCTTATCTGTATTTCTCTTCTGAAAAAATGTCTGTGCCGGATATGATTGTGATGGCCGAATCAGGACAAAAAACGCATCTTATCCTACCAGATGGATCAAAGGTATGGTTAAACTCAGGATCATCTTTAAGTTATCCCTCTGATTTCGGGACTAAAACCAGAACAGTACGCTTAACAGGCGAAGGATATTTTGAAGTGATGAAAGATAACATAAAAGTATTCTCTGTTGAAACTGAGGGGGTGAACATTCAGGTACATGGCACTAAATTTAATGTAGCGGCCCATCCCCGTGCTCCGAAAACAGATATATCCCTTATTGAAGGAAGTATATCGGTTGAAGATAAAGAACAAAACAGGTTAGCCGTGCTAATACCGAATCAAACTTTCAAGATAAACAATGAGAATCTGCAATTTGAAATTATAGAGGAGGATACCCAACTAGCTGCTCTCTGGAGTGAGAATAAATGCCGGGTGGAAAATGCCACGGCCGAAGAAGTATTTAAGAGGATAGGGTATTGGTATGGGTTGAATATCCATTTGGAAAACAATAATACGGATTATCGTTATGGATTCACTATCAAAGAAGAATCTTTCCGCGAATTTCTGGAATTGATTAACGAACTGACCCCGTTGGAGTACAGTATTAACGGAGAGGAGGTGACGATCAGATATAAATGATACTCTTTATCCATGAAAAAAAAGCATGAAAACCGCCACAGTTCCCATGCCTGAAGAATACTTTCACCTTTCTGTTATAGTAGTTATGAAATCAAGGATTTCTTAACTATCGGGTTTTGTATTCTCAACAAAAATAAGCACTTTAATTGAAAGTAAAAAATAACATGGAAAAATCTAATTATAAATTAATTCTACTTATTGCTTTTTGTATGTTCATGCCTACCGGTATGTTTGCACAAACAAGTAAAAAATTGGATCTGGCATTAAAAGAAAAGACATTAAAAGAATTTTTTCAAACGATAGAATCCAAAACAGAATATACATTTATGTATACTAATATTGATTTGGATCAAAAAGTCAGCATAGACGTAAATCAAACTTCATTGGATAATATCCTGAAGACTGTATTGACTCCTATGTCTCTTACTTATGAAGTCAGGAACCGGCAAATTCTGATTAAAAATCTGATTGAAAATATTCAATCGATGTCGGCAGAGAGTCAATCGAGGAAATCAGTCACAGGTACGATTCTCGATGAACGAGGTGAGCCGGTTATCGGCGCCAATATTATAGAAAAAGGCACCACCAACGGTACCGTAACTGATATAGACGGTGATTTTACTCTTAGTGTGAAAAATGGTGCTGTCCTTCAGATTTCCTATATCGGTTATCTGGAACAGGAAGTTTCGACAACAGGTAGAACTTCCGTTAGCATTGTTCTTCAAGAGGATACAAAATCACTGGAAGAAGTGGTGGTTGTAGGATATGGTATACAAAAGAAAGTGAATCTGACGGGGGCTATTTCCACAATGGATGCACGGGAACTGGAAAATCGCCCGATAACCCAAGCCTCCCAGGCTTTACAAGGCGTTCAGGGTGTGTATGTTAATCAGGCTGGTGGCCAGCCGGGAGCAGACGGTGCAATCATCCGAATTCGTGGGCAAGGAACGCTTAATAATAATAATCCGTTAATTCTTGTCGACGGCATTGAGTATGAACTGAATGCTATTAACCCTAATGATATAGAAAGTATATCTGTATTGAAAGATGCTGCGTCTTCTGCTATTTATGGTTCCAGGGCTGCGAATGGTGTTATACTTGTCACTACCAAAAAGGGAAAAAAAGGGGATTTCCGGGTAGATTATAATAATTATTTTGGTATGCAGAGAGCAACATACCTGCCGGATTTTATCTATGATCCGGTCCTTTTTATGGAAATGAGAAATCAGGCACAGATTAATGAAGGTAAACTGGTAGTTGATTATCCTCAGGCTACCATAGATGAATACCGTGAGGGTATGAAAACGGATCCGTATACATATCCAGTTAATAATTGGTTAGATATCATGTACAATGATGCCTTCATGATGGAACATAATCTCCGGTTCTCAGGAGGTGATGATAAATATAATTATTCATTGTCGGTAGGGTATGGGACTCAGGATGGGGTACTTCGTGGAACAGATTCCGATAGATATACGATAGGACTTACCACTTCTGCCCAGATGAATGAACGTTTAAAAGTCGGAATGAATGTGCACGGTCTTTATAGGGTGGTTAACCAGCCGGTTGCCGGGGTTGCCAATTTGGTGGAAATGACTTATAAGGCGCAGGCTTTTCATCCTGCCTATCTGGAAGATGGTCGATATGCCGATACCTTCATCCGTACTCCGGGTCATAATATCTATCGTCATCCGTTGGCACTTGCCGATGAAGGTGAAAATCAACAGAAAAGAATGCGTATACTGGCCAATTTACATGCTGAATATGAGTTGCCGTTTGATATTGTTTACAATCTGAACGTTGGAATTACAAAGCATGATATGATCACTTCCCGTTTTGCTCCCGATATTTATGAATACCAGGTGAAAACAATGGCGCCGGTTCGGGTAGTATATGATGGTGTGAATACCCGCCATACCCGGAAAACAGATGATAATGATATGAACAAAACTTTGTTCAATACATTGACATGGGGTAAACTATTCAAAAATAAGCATGATGTGAAGTTATTGCTTGGTTATAGTTATGAAGATTTCTTTACCTCTAATTTTTATGGCCAGAGGGAAGGATATCTGGGAAATGAACTTCATGAATTGGACGCCGGATCCAGTAATCCAACTGTGGGGGGTACTTCTCTGAAAAGTGTGTTAATGTCCTATTTCGGAAGGATTAATTACAATTTTAATGAACGTTACCTGTTGGAGGCTAATTTTAGGTATGACGGTTCCTCCCGTTTTGCTAAAAATAATCGATGGGGATTATTCCCTTCTTTCTCTGCCGGATGGCGTCTGAGCGAAGAGGCCTTTATGAAAGAGTACAATTGGTTGGATAATTTTAAGATTAAAGCCTCCTGGGGGCAATTAGGCAATGAACGAATCGACATGTTCCGTTATGTAGATCTTATCAGTTTGGGGGAGAATTATCCTTTTAATGGCAATGTCAGTTCGGGAGCTGCGGTAACGGCATATAATGATCCGAATATAACCTGGGAAACTACCACTATGACAAATGTTGGATTTGATGCAACAATCTTAAACGGCAAATTTGATTTTAATTTTGAATATTTCAACAAACGTACTTCGGATATTTTGCGGGAGGTAGAACTTCCTCAACAAGTGGGGTCATTGACCGGACCTATTCAGAATATAGGTACGGTAGATAACAGAGGTTTTGAACTGGGATTGAGATACCGGGATAAAATAAAAGATTTCAGATATGAAGTTTATGGAAATCTAACTCGTGTCAAAAATGAAATTGTTGATTTAAAAGGGCAAACAATTATTAACGGAATGCATATATTAAAAGAAGGCTATCCCATAGACTCTTATTATATGCTTCATGCCATTGGTATTTTCCAGTCCCAGGAGGAAATTGATAATAGCCCGTTCCAAACATCGGCTACCAAACCTGGTTATCTGAAGTTTGAGGATACAAACAAGGATGGTAAAATAACCGAAGACGATAGGCAAATATTGGGAGGAGTAATTCCTAAATTTACGTATAGCTTTGGCCTTAATTTGTCGTATAAGAGATTTGATCTTACAACTTTTTTTCAGGGTGTGACGGATGTGTACACCTATGGAGACCGTATCGGGGCAACTCCTTTGTGGTTTGGTTGTGGATTACCTGAAAGATGGTTGACCGATGCATGGACTCCGGAGAGAGGAACAAACGCGACCTTGCCGATTTTAACTACTTATGAAGGGGCTCTAAATGAAAATTTCCGTAAGAATGATTTTTGGTTACGTAATGCTTCTTATTTGCGACTTAAAAATATCCAATTGACCTATGCGGTGCCGAATAGTATTTTGAAGAGCTTGAGACTTCGTAATGTGAAGTTATTCGTTAATGGACAGAATTTATTTACTTTCTCTCCAATGAAAGAGTTTGATCCGGAAAAGAATCTGAAGGGAGATACATTCTATACTTTTCCGTCGGTTAAAACATTTACCGGTGGTATCAATGTTACATTTTAATCCTGATGAGTATGAAAAAAAATATTAAATATTTTATTCTGTTGTTATTCGTGATCTCGTTATTTTCCGCATGTGATAGCTGGCTTGATGTGGATCCTGCGGATAAATATACAGCCAATACATTTTGGAAAACGGAAGAGCATGCAAGTGCCGGTTTAACAGGTTGTTATAAGGTGTTGCACCCATGGAGAAATAATTATACCTTTGAGTTCGATATGATAACTTCCAATGCGATGCCTTATAATGAGGCCAATGGTACACAGGCTATAGGTAAGGGGGAGCATTTATCGACAACCGCATTGATAACTTTATTATGGAGTGACTGTTACAAGGGTGTAGGCCGGACAAATACATTCCTCGACAATATCGGAAATGTGGATATGGATGAAAATCTGAAAAAACGTATGACGGGGGAGGCTAAATTCCTACGGGCATTCTATTACTCTTATCTTGTGAATCATTATGGGGGTGTGCCTTTGATCCTGGAAACACCCAATGCCGAGAAACATGCATCTCTTCCGAGGGATACAAAAGATGCAGTATTAAATCAGATTATTAAGGATTTGACAGAAGCAGCAGAAGTCTTACCCTCTTCTTATTCGGGAAGTAATTTGGGAAGAGCTACAAAAGGAGCTGCCTTATCATTAAAGGCACGAATGTTACTGTATAATGGAAGGTGGAGTGAAGCGGCTGCGGCAGCTAAAAGTGTGATGGATTTGAAGGTGTATGGCTTATTTGGCGACTATCGGCATATGTTTATGGAACAAAATAAGCATCATAAAGAAGTCGTTTTTAATATAGAATCCTCTTTGCCGGATTTCCAGACTACACATGATCAAACAATTTATCGTTTGAATCGCCCCGCACCTCTGAAGGAATTGGTTGATTGCTATTTAATGACTGACGGGAAAACAATCAAAGAATCCCCGTTGTATAATAAAGAGAAACCTTACGAAAATCGTGATCCGCGGCTCCTTTATTCTATTACTTGCATAGGTTACCCCTATAACGGTAAACTTATTACCAAGGAAGATGTAATGACGACAGGTTTTGGGATGAAAAAATATACCACCTACGAAGATAATGTTACTATTCCTTTAGTGGAAAGATCCGCATTCAATACAATTCTTATCCGGTATGCAGAAGTATTATTGACTTATGCAGAGGCTCAGAATGAGGCCAATGGACCAGATGATTCTGTATACGATGCTGTGAACCAGGTCCGTAATCGGACTGGGGTAAATATGCCTGAGATTCCAAAAGGTATGACAAAAGAACAAATGAGAGAGGTTATCCGTTTGGAGAGAAGAGTGGAATTGGCTTTGGAGGGTTTGTACTATTACGATGTGCTAAGATGGAAAACAATTGAAACGGAGAACAAAGGAGCTATGCATAATGCAGATGGAGTAGAGATTGTGATCCGTAAATTCAATCCGGCCAGAGATTATTTATGGCCTATTCCATACAACCAAACAGTGCAAAATCCAAATCTGGAACAAAATCCGAATTGGGACTGAGGTTTATATTAAATTCTCATTAATCAGGGTACCTTTAGGGGTACCCTGATATGGTAAATAAATGTATATTATGAGTAGTAAGTTATTATTTTTGTCTGCTTTGGGTGCTTTATCCTCACCAGCTGTAGCAGGGAATCACACAAATTTTGTGATTATCAATTTGGACGATGTAGGCTATGGTGATTTCTCCTGTAATGGCGCCTATGGATATGAAACCCCGAATATCGACCGAATGGCGGCAGAAGGTATCCGTTTTACCCATTTTCTGGCTGGCCAACCAATCAGTGGTGCTTCACGGGCAGGATTGTTAACCGGTTGTTATCCCAACCGGATTGGTTTTTCAGGAGCGCCCGGACCCAATTCTGATTACGGCATTCATCCTGATGAAATGACCATTGCCGAATTATTGAAACAGAAAGATTATAAGACGGCTATCTACGGAAAATGGCATTTAGGCGATGCTCATCCGTTTTTGCCCTTACAAAATGGATTTGACGATTATTACGGACTGCCCTATTCGAATGATATGTGGCCATTCCACCCACAACAGGGTGAAATCTTTAATTTCCCGGATTTACCCACTTACGACGGGAATAAAATAGTAGGTTATAATACCGATCAATCCCGGTTTACCACAGATTATACAACCCGTACTATCAAATTTATTAAAGAGAATAAAGACCGCCCATTCTTTATATACCTGGCACATTCTATGCCTCATGTTCCACTTGCTGTTTCCGATAAGTTCAAGGGAAAGAGTGAGCAGGGGCTCTACGGTGACGTGATGATGGAAATTGACTGGAGCATTGGAGAAGTATTAAAAGCAATCAGGGATGCTGGAATTGAAGAGAATACGCTTATTATCCTTACTTCGGATAATGGCCCCTGGACAAACTATGGAAACCATGCTGGTTCCGCAGCAGGGTTACGGGAGGCAAAGGCAACGACTTTCGACGGAGGAAATCGAATTCCCTGTATCGTGTACTGGAAAGGAGAGGTAGAACCGGGAAGTGTTTGCAACAAATTGGCATCCAATATAGATCTCTTTCCGACCTTGGCCGAGATCAGTAATGCACCACTCCCAGAGAGAAAAATAGATGGGGTAAGTCTTTTGCCTTTAATAAAGGGAGAAGGAAATGCGAACCCACGGGAATCATTCGTTTATTATTTCAATAAGAATGATCTGGAAGCTGTTACTGACGGTATGTTTAAGCTGGTATTCCCACATAGGTATGTTACTTACGGAGCGTACGTGCCGGGGAACGACGGGCAACCCGGAAAATTGGCGAATATTGATTTACAAAAAGCTGAATTGTATGATTTACGTCGGGATCCCGGAGAACGCTACGATGTGCTTTCGCAATATCCCGAAGTTGCCAATAAACTCATGAAAATTGCTGATGCAATGCGTGAAGAATTGGGCGATAATCTGACTCGTAAACAAGGTGTAGAACGTCGTGAAGCCGGATTGACAAAGAACTTCAAATAAAAATCATTTCTATGAGGAACTGGATTATACCTCTCGGTCTGGCGGGATGTTTGCCTTTATATACAGATTGTAAATCCGACCGGCCTTTGCAGCAAGATAAGCGTCCGAATATTTTATTCATCATGTCTGACGACCATACTTCACAGGCATGGGGTATCTATGGCGGTGTATTAAGTGATTATGTCAAAAACGAGAATATTCGTCGTTTAGCCTCCGAAGGATGTGTGTTGGACAACGCTTTCTGTACCAATTCAATTTCAGTCCCGAGCAGGGCTTCGATTCTCACAGGTGCATACAGCCACATCAATGGGGTTTATACCCTTAGCGATGCGCTATATCCTGAACAGGACAATATTGCGAAACAAATACAGGGAGGAGGATACCAGACGGCTTTATTTGGCAAATGGCATCTTAAGAAAAAACCGAGTGGATTTGATGAGTTTCTTGTTTTTCATGATCAAGGAGAATACTTCGACCCTATTATGAAGAATGCGGCTAACTGGATCGATGACGATATACGGAGAGCAGGAGATACTATCCGGGGTTTTTCTACTGATATTGTGACCGGTTTGACAATGGACTGGATAAAAAATAGGGATAAAAGTAAACCATTTGTTGCATTTTGTCACTTTAAAGCCACCCATGAACCGTGGGATTTCCCGGAAAGATTCAAGCACCTGTATGATGATGTTGAGTTTCCCGAACCGGAAAGCATGATGGAATTCGGCCCTTCGGAATCACAGCGTACCTATCCGGGACAGCAATTGGAAAATTTAGGTGAGCGTTGGCAAATCGCTACAAAGGATCCCGACTCCTGGTGGTGCCGCTATCCTGAACTCCCTTTTTCTACACAGGGATTAGACAGTGTCGCAGCCCGAAAAAAGATTTACCAGAAAATGATCCGGGATTATCTTCGTTGTGGCGCCGCAATAGATGATAATATAGGACGCTTGCTCCGTTTTCTGGATGAGGAGAATTTAAGCGATAATACGATTGTGATTTATGTGTCCGATCAGGGATATTTTCTTGGAGAGCATGGTTTTTTTGATAAACGGATGATGCTTGAGGAATCGCTGCGGATGCCTTTTGTAATTCGTTATCCCAAAGAGATTCCGGCGGGTACCCGAAATAGCGATATTATCCTGAATATTGATTTTGCCGCCATGCTTGCCGATTATACCGGTACCACGGTCCCTGACGGCTCACAAGGAAAAAGTTTCCGGCCAAATCTGAGAGAGGAAACCCCGGAAGATTGGCGAAAGGAGATGTATTATCGTTACTGGACGCAGCATCTTATTCGTCCCGCCCATATGGGAGTTCGTGATCAACGTTATAAACTGATGTTTCTCTATGGCGACAAACTCGATACAAACGGTTCTGAGAACAAGACTTCAACACCATCATGGGAATTTTATGATTTGAAGACAGACCCTTATGAGAATAAAAATCAATATGATAATCCGCTCTATATAGAAGAAGTCTATCGCCTGAAAAAGGATATGCTTCGTTTACGTCGTGAATTTGGGGACATAGACTCCACTTCCCTGCGAATGACAGAAATTATGGATGAATATTACTGGTGAAAAATCAAAAATAGATTGGTTGCTGGTTTATAGAAATCTTAAGTAGTACGTCAGGTTAACACTTTTCAGATTAAAAATTTATAATAAGACGCATTGCAGAGAACTATATTAATTTACACAGTTAACTGAATAGATAAAAATGGATAAGAGACTATCTATTTTAATCGGGGGTTGCTTGCTGGCAGGAGTTGTTGAGGCTGAGCATACAAAACCAAATGTGATTATCATTTATACCGATGATCAAGGAACTTTGGATGCTAATTTTTTGGGAGCAAATGATTTGTATACGCCTAATTTGGATGCACTTGCTGCGCAGGGGACTCAGTTTAGCCAATTCTATGCAGCACCGGTCAGTTCTGCATTACGTGCCAGCCTGTTGACAGGACAATTTACCAAACGTGCCGGCTTGACGGGAAATGCAGGTTTAAAGGGACTTCCTCCCGAAAAAGAAACGATTGCTGAGCGGATGAAAGTCAACGGTTATCAGACCGCCTGCATAGGTAAGTGGCATTTGGGATCAATGGAAGAATATGCACCCAATGCGCGAGGATTTGATTATTTCTGGGGATTTTTAGGTGGATGTGTGGATAGTTATTCTCACTTTTACTATTGGGGAGGACCTAATGTACATGATTTATGGAGAAATAATCAGGAAATCTATGAGCCGGGCAAGTTCTTTACTGCTGAGACGATGAAGGAAATTAGGGGATTTATAAAAAATTGTAATAAAGACCAGCCTTTTTTTCTCTATTGGGCAGTAAATATCCCTCATTATCCATTACAACCAAGCGAGAAGTGGTTGGAATATTATTCAAAATTACCTAACCCCCGTCATATGTATGCAGCTTTTATGTCTACTTTCGACGATTATTTGGGAGAGTTACTTACTTTTTTGTCTTCGCAAGGATTGGATGAAAATACGATTCTTATCTTCCAGTCGGATAATGGCCATAGTACGGAAGTACGTACTTTTGGTGATGGAGGTTATTGTGGCGATTACCGTGGAGGTAAGTTTTCTCTTTTTGAAGGAGGTATCCGTGTTCCCTCCATCGTATCCTGGCCCGGACATTTACCTGAGGGAGAAGTTCGTGATCAGGTAGCCATGAATATTGACTGGTTCCCCACTATTGCTGAGCTTTGTAATATAGATATTAAAGGATTAGACTTAGATGGAAAGAGTTTGGTTCCTCTGATTAAAGATGGTACAAAGGAAAGCCCCCATGATGTGCTTCATTTTGATTTTGATAAACAATGGTGTGTTCGTCATGGAGACTGGAAGTTGATAAACAATGCCATAGATGTTCTTCCCAACGATAAGAATAAAGTGATAGAAGGATTGTTCCTCAGTAATTTGAATGAAGATCCGAGCGAGTCCGTGAATCTGAAAGATAAATATCCGGAAAAAGTAGAGGAATTATTAAAGTTAAGAGAAAAGTATGTAATTTCTCTTCATGAAGAATGAAGTATGGCGTAATTTTCGAAAAGTCATTCTACTGATATCTGTCATTTCAAAGGAAAGATATTCTCCATTATGAATAGATAATTATCTTCGATTCACAGCTTTCAACTGTTATTTGACGAATATGAGAGGAAGCGAAACGGATTGGCCGTACGGAAAATGTATCGTAGTACCGTGGGTAACCGAGAATCCGATCTTTACTGGCTTGCCCGGCAGGAAGGACAGTACCTTATACGATAAAGAAAAATTGTCATATCTTTGTAAAACAACATACTAATAAAACAATCGCCCGCAAGGCAACAAGACTTGCGGGCATTATACTGATTATTAAAATGAAAAGAGTCTTGTTATTTATGCTTGTGGCAAGCGTTTGCTTTACCATGGAAATGAGAGCTTCCTACAAATCGGAGGAAAACGTAGTTTATAATAAATTACAAAGCAAAAAGAAGCCGGAAAAAGTCAATAAAAGCGTTTACTGGAATGAGATGGCCGATGGAATGGCACAAGCGTTGATCAAACATTTCTGGGGTGCTAATTTCGAAGGATATCCCGACCACTATTACTTCAATTACGAAAGCGATCTCTCCAATATGACGACTAACCACTATTGGCCGCAGGCTCATGCTATGGATGTCATCGTCGATGCATATAAGCGTACATCCCAAAAACAATATCTCAATTTCTACCCGCTTTGGTGGAAAGGAGCCCCGCAGTATAATTTCTCGGGAAAAGAAATTGATCCCTGGTGGAATGAGTTTGTCGATGATATGGAATGGATAGCTCTTGCACAACTACGGATGTATGAAACAACACAGCGTGAAGAATATTTCCTGAAAGCTAAACAGATGTACAACGACTGGATATGGTCTACCTGGGGACCAGAACAGGAAGAACCCTGGAAAGGAGGTATCACATGGAAAACTGATGTGAATAAATCGAAAAATGCCTGTTCCAACGGCCCTGCCGCGATTATTGCCGCACGAATCTACACAATGTATGACGAAATAGTCGATCCGGGAAGGAAACCCAAGCAAGCGTACCTACGCGAATCCATCAAAATATACACCTGGCTGAGAAATAACCTGTACGATGCGGCTACCGGACGTGTTTTCGATAACATGAACGCGCAGGGAAAAGTCAGTCCTGCTGTCTTTACGTACAATCAGGGCACATTTATCGGAGCAGCCTGCGAGTTGTACAATATCACCGGCGAGAAACAATATCTGTCAGAAGCCGCCAATGCCGCTAATTATGTCATCGATCACATGTCGGTAAACAACGGCGTATTAAGTGATGCCACTTCAGGCGACGGCGGACTATTCCATGGTATATTCTTCCGCTATTTTGTAAAACTGATCAACCAACCGGACTTAGATTATAATACCCGCAAAAAGTTCCATGATTATATCACCTTATGTGCTACAGTTATGAGTGAAAACGGAGTAAATAAAGAAACCATGCTCTATGGCGGCAAATGGTGGTCGACCCCAACATCAACAAAAGGAGTAGGCCTCACCCCTCATCTGTCGGGTTGTATGTTGATGGAAGCAATGTGCGTGCTTGAACCACTGCCTGATAAACGCAATTAATATTATCTCCAAATCCATACTGTAATACCGATAGGAAGATTCTATGCAAACTCACTAATATAAAGTTTACGCTGTTCACCACTACATCTCTGTCGTTCATCACCGCATAGATAAACTTCAAGGATTTTTCAGTCTAATAGTATTGACTAATAGTACTGAAAGTTCATTTTCAGTGAACAGAACTCTATTTTTTAATTAAATTACGATTTTTATCATTGGATAATGTTTTCGACTTGAAACATAGTACATTAATTGTTGCGTTCATGCAGTTTTCCGGTTTACATCCCGGTTTAACTTTCACATAGAAAACCAACAAAAAACGAAGGAAATAAGGTCAAAATTTAGATCGGCTACACAAAAAGAAAAACGCCTAAATATCTCTATCTAAGCGCTTTATGATGTGACCCCGGAGAGGCTCGAACTCTCGACCCAATGATTAAGAGTCATTTGCTCTACCAACTGAGCTACGGAGTCATTTTTGGGAGGACAAAGGTAGGGATTTTTTCTTTTGAATAAACAACCTTTGCCTGAAATTTTGCAAATTCTTTCCTTAGGGACTGCTCCACAGGATGATTCATCTTTACAGTACAATCCCTAAAAAAGGAACAAATGCGTCAATTTGTTCCTTTTTTATTCTACAATCAATCAAGACCTTAGAGGTTGGATAACTCTGAACCAGCCTTAAATTTCGCTGTTTTTTTCGCAGGAATATTGATCGATTTTTTAGTACGGGGATTGATCCCTTTTCTGGCACTTCTTTCAGAAACAGAAAATGTTCCGAAACCTACCAATACTACTTTACCTCCACCTTTTACTTCTGCAGAGATAGTTTCGAGGGTAGCATCCAACGCTTTTTTGGCGTCCACTTTGCTAAGGCCCGATTTATCGGCGATAGCGCTAATTAGTTCTGATTTGTTCATAAGAAAACGTAAATAAAGAATTAAACATACATTAAGTCAAGGCTGAGCCTCATTTTGGCGTCAAATATAAGCGATAAATCGAAAACAATCAAGAAAAAAGATAAAAAGTATTTGTTTTTAGTAAAAAAAATCCTTTTATGGGGCAAAAATCCGCATTCTCAACGAAATAATACGTAATTTTGCGCTTCAACAATTAATTATCAAGAATGGATAATACAAGGAATAGCTTTGCCGGGGTACTTCCCACGGTTACAAAAAATATTATTATAATAAACGGGATTATCTGGCTAGCCCAATTCGTATTGCTTAGAAGAGCTGACATCGACCTGTCACAACAATTTGGACTGCATTTTGTAGCTTCCGATCATTTCAGGATATATCAGTTGGCAACCTATATGTTCCTGCACGATCCCCACTCCATTTCCCATGTCTTTTTTAATATGTTTGCCGTTTTTATGTTCGGTAGAACGCTGGAACAGGTATGGGGTTCAAAGCGCTTCCTGTCCTACTACCTGGTTACCGGTATCGGTGCAGGATTAATACAGATGCTTGTCCTCTTTTTAAGAGTGCAAACGGTCGTACCCGTAGAGATGTTTTCAATGGTAAACAGTGTCACCGTAGGTGCCTCGGGAGCTGTTTTCGGCATATTATTGGCATTCGGCGTGTTATTTCCCAATTCACAACTATTCATCATCCCCTTTCCCTTTCCTATTAAAGCAAAATGGTTTGTGATAGGGTACGGACTGTTGGAACTGGCATTCGGCGTTGCCAATCGTACCGGCGACAATGTGGCCCATTTTGCCCATCTGGGGGGAATGCTCTTCGGAATTTTCATGATTTTGTATTGGAAAAAAAAGGACCGGAAATATGGCAGATTTTATTGAAAGATTGAAACATAGGTATAAGACGGGCAGCGTAATGACGAGGCTTATCTTTATCAACGTATTCGTTTTTATTGTACTAAAGATCATAAATGTCATTTTCACCCTGTTCAATATTTATGCTGTCGACCTAATTACCTTTCTTGGAGTCCCGTCCCATATTCCTCTATTAATGAACAGGATATGGACACTTATCACCTATATGTTCGTGCATGAAGGTTTTCTTCATCTGCTCTTTAATATGCTCTGGCTCTATTGGTTCGGCCAGATCTTCATGCAGTATTTTACCGGACGGACACTGGGTAGCCTCTATGTTTTAGGAGGATTGGCCGGCGCACTGCTCTACGTAATAGCATTCAATACGATCCCTTATTATACGGGAATGGAGAGAGGATGGATGATAGGGGCATCAGCGGCTGTAATGGCTATCGTAATGGGTGCTGCTTTTTATCGTCCCGATGTACAATTAAATCTTCTGTTCTTAGGACCTGTAAAAATTGTCTATATTGCTATCTTTGCATTTGTGCTCGACTTCCTTTCATTGGGAAATCCCATGAATCCTGGCGGACACGTGGCACATATAGGCGGAGCATTGCTTGGTTATTTATTCGCCATCCAATATAAGAAAGGGAAAGATATTACCCGCTGGACAGGTGGAGCAATAGATTGGTTTGTCGGTCTGTTCAAACCACGTAGGCAGGCAGCAAGAATGAAGGTGAAGCATGCCCGTCATGAAACCGATTGGGAATACAATCAACGTAAACATACAGAGCAGGAGGAAATTGATGCTATACTGGATAAATTAAAACAATCGGGTTACAGCAGTTTATCATCAGAAGAAAAAAGGAAACTTTTTGATGCGAGTAAGAAATAAAAAAACGGGCTTGAGAGATATGATTAAATGGGCCATCTTTGCTACCAACGTAGCGGCCATTATTCTACTTTTCTGCTCATTCCTTTCATGGTGGGTTTCTCCCCTGAAAACCAACCTATTTTCATACATAGGATTGGGATTTGGCTTCATTCTACTTGCCAATATCGGCTATCTGGTCTTCTGGATAGTTTTTTCAAAATGGAAACTCGCTTTAATCTCATTATTTGCAATTCTTTTCTGTTATAAGCCCGTGACTACATTCTTTCCAATTCACTTTATCAGCAAGATGGAGCCGGAAGGAAGTATCAAAGTATTGACTTATAATGTACAAGGATTTCCTCATGAGAGAAATAAAGATGCGTCAAAACATCCTATACTCGATTATATTGCAGATACAGACGCCGACATAGTCTGCCTGCAGGAATACTTGGTTAGCAAAACGGGACAGTCCATTTTTTCCCAACGCGATGTGAACAAAATTCTCGATCGATACCCCTATCGTTCGATTACCGGTTTGGAATCTTCTGGAAAATATCATATCTTCGGGCTGGCATGTTTCTCAAAATATCCGATTGAGAACACGCATGAAGTAGTGTTTGAGTCCTCCTACAACGGAGCAGCAGTTTATACTATCAATATTGATGGAGAAAGGTACACTGTAGCCAATATTCATCTGGAATCGAATAATATCAAGCCGGAAGATAAGAAGCTATATAACGATTTTCTTCAGAATGCCGATTCGGTACGGCTTGAGCAGGTAACCAGCAATATCCGCACCCGGTTGGGAACTGCCTACCGGATACGGGCGCGACAGGTTGAAAAAGTGAAACAGTATATCGACAGGCAAGATACGCGCGGAACTATTATCTGCGGTGATTTTAATGATACACCTATATCATACGCCTATCACAGGATGAAGAAAGGATTAAGGGATGCATACGTCTCTACCGCTTTCGGGCCGGGTATCACCTATCACGAAGATCTCTTCCTTTTCCGTATCGATCATATTATGCACAGCGACAATATAAAAGCCTATCGGGCAAGAAGGGATAAAATAAAATATTCGGATCATTATCCACTTAGAACCTATCTGAAATTGGAGTGAAAAGGTGGAAAAATGGGAAGGAAAGGAGGAAGATAGATTTGTTGATTTCAAGATTTGACTACATCGATTGGTAATCCATTATTTCACAATTTCAAGATTAAAGAGTAATTGGTAATTAATCACTTTCAACATCCCAACTCTCAAATCAGAATTAATTATGTATAAGATAAGTAAAGAATTTTCTTTTTCGGCGGCACATTCCCTTTTCGGATTGTCCGACGATCATCCTTGCAGCCGCCTGCACGGGCACAACTATGTGGTGACAGTTCATCTCCGATCAAAAGAGTTAAACAGGCAAGGCTTTGTCCGCGATTATACCGAATTGAAAATAGTTAAGGAGTATATCGATACCCGGTTAGACCACCGGAATCTCAATGATACTCTCTCACCGCTCAATTCATCTGCCGAGAATCTGGCAAAAATGCTGTACGACGTGTTCAAACCCCGGATGCCGGAACTTTACGCCGTAGAAGTAAGTGAGACTCCCAAAACATCAGCGATCTATGAACCTGAATGTGAATGAAATATTTTACTCACTCCAGGGTGAAGGTGGACGTTCGGGGCAACCATCCATCTTTATCCGGTTGGCTAAGTGTAACCTGAGCTGCAGCTTCTGTGATACCGATTTTGAGCGAGGTGTGAAAATGACTACGGATGAGATACTGCGGGGAATTGAACCCTATGGTTGCAAATGGATTATCTGGACCGGAGGTGAACCGACTCTTCAACTCAATGATGCCTTGGTAGCTCTCTTTAAGGAAAAAGGATATCTGCAGGCCATTGAAACCAATGGTACAAGAAGGGTACCTCAGGGACTCGACTATATTACCTGCAGTCCAAAGCAACAATTCGAGAAGGTCAGGGAGTTGATCCCGGAAGTGGATGAATTACGTTTTCCCATCCAGAAAGGGGATCCGTTACCGGATGTCACTATCCTCCCCAAAGCAAGATATCATTTTTTAAGTCCCATTTTCGACAATCATAATATCATTCAGGAGAATATAGATTATTGCGTTTCGCTCGTAAAGGAAAACCCGGTGTGGGCACTCAGCCTCCAGATACATAAACTTATCGGTATCCGTTAACATGAACAAATTCCAGGTAACCATACTCGGCTGCGGCTCTGCCATACCCACTACAATGCACAATCCTCCTTCGCAATTAGTGGATCTGAATGAAAAACTTTTCATGATTGACTGTGGCGAGGGGACACAACTCCAGATGAGAAAATTCAAGGCCCGGATCAGTAAACTTCACAGCCTGTTCATTTCCCACCTGCATGGCGATCATATTTTCGGATTACCGGGACTACTCTCCACGCTCAGCATGCTGGGAAGGACAGGCGATCTGCATATCTACGCACATAAAGAGATTAACCTATTGATAAAGCCGTTTTTGATCTATATGGGAAAACATATGTCATTCAAGATAAAACTGTTCCCACTAAATCCTGAACGGCAGGAACTACTGTTCGAAAACAAGTCGATCAGGATATTTTCTTTCCCGCTAAAACACCGCATTGCTACAAACGGGTTTCTTTTCGAGGAGAAAGAATCATCCCGGCATATTATCCGCGAGACGATCGACCTTTACCAGATCCCCCTGAAACAAATCCCGGAAATTAAAGAGGGTGCCGATTTTATAACGTCCGATGGCACTATTATCCAAAACGACATGCTTACCTGGCCGGGTAATCCTCCACGCAGATACGCTTATTGTTCCGATACCGCCTATGCACCCGAAATCGTCCCCTATATAAAAAATGTGGATCTGTTATATCACGAAGCCACCTTTGCCGAAAGTGAACTGATACGTGCCGGCGAAACTTATCACTCAACGGCGCGTCAGGCAGCAGAAATAGCGAGAGCAGCCAATGCAAGGCAATTGGTGATCGGCCATTATTCTTCCCGCTATAATAAACTGGGAACCCTTTTAAAAGAGGCTGTCGCTGTATTCCCTAACACTGAGCTTGCTACTGAAGGAAAAGTTTTTGAATTATAATAATTTATTTTTATAAATTTGTGCCGTAACATACCAGGAACAGTGTAGAAACAGATTAACTTTAGCAAAAAATTATACCAACAAAATTACGGATAGTAGACTTTGAGTCAATAAACATATAAAAACTAAATTATGATATATCGATCTTTATTCATTATAATTTCACTATTGATGTTTCTGACTCACTCAGTAGCTGGAACCATCACTATCAAAGCAACAAAAAATACCTTAATATTCCCGTTTCCCATGCCATTGAACGTGAAATCATGGAAATTACAGTAGATGGACAGAAAGAAAGATCTTTCGATATCCGTTTAGCTGCGGAGAACCCGGACTACTGGGTCTTTTGTGATATTTCGACATTCAATGGTAAAACAATCACCATTTCTTTTCCATCGCCAAACAAAGGGTTATCCCAAATTTATCAATCTGATGAGATTGCCGGGAAGGACAGCCTCTATATGGAAAAGAACAGGCCGCAATTTCACTTCTCAAGCAGAAGAGGGTGGAATAACGATCCTAACGGACTTATATATTATCAGGGGGAATATCACCTCTTCTATCAACACAACCCCTATGAACGGGAATGGGGGAATATGCACTGGGGACATGCTGTAAGTAAAGATTTGATCCATTGGGAAGAACTTCCCATAGCTCTCTATCCTGACCAACACGGCACAATGTTTTCCGGTTCGACCGTCATGGATTACCACAACAGTGCAGGATTCAATAAAGGAAATGAGCCCGCGATGATAGCTCTATATACCGCTGATAATGCCGATAGGCAAATACAATGCCTTGCCTATAGTTTAGACAAGGGACGCACATGGACCAAATATGCACATAATCCCGTGATCGACTCAAAAGAAAAGTGGAACAGTAAAGATACCCGTGACCCTAAGATTTTCTGGTATGAACCGGGGAATAAATGGGTGATGGTTCTTAATGAGAGGGACGGGCATTCTATCTATAATTCCACCAACTTGAAAGAATGGACATTTAAAAGTCACATTACCGGATTCTGGGAATGCCCGGAACTATTCGAACTCCCTGTAGATAATGACGCGTCCAATACAAAGTGGATAATGTACGGTGCTTCCGGCACTTATATGATCGGAAATTTCAATGGCAAAGAATTTATTCCCGAATCAGGTAAACACTACTATACCTCCGGGTCAGGCTATGCGGGACAGACGTTCAACAATATTCCTGAATCGGACGGCAGACGTATCCAGATAAGCTGGGGACGTATTCCTTCAGGCGATATGCCTTTTAATATGCTAATGCTGCTACCCACCGAATTAACATTACGTACCACTAAAGCAGGTGTCAGGTTATTCAGTTATCCGGTTGAAGAGGTCAATCGCCTGGTCGATAAAAGTAAAGAATGGCAAAATCTGAATGCTGCAGAGGCAAATAAAGCCCTTAACGAGTTTGCAGATGAATCCCTATTACGTATAAGAGTCACCTTAAGTCTTTCCCATGCAACAAGTGCCGGCCTCGACTTTAAAGGCCAAAATTTGTTGAATTACGATATGAATTTCAATACGGTCAATGGTGTCTTCTATTCACCTGAAGATATGACCAGCATGGAAATTTCTGCTGATATCTTCATCGACAAAACTTCTGTAGAAATTTTCATCGATAATGGAGCATATTCCTGCTCTTTCGAAAGAAAACCGACAGATCCGGAGAAAGGATTCAACTTCTGGGGCAATAATATAAGTATCAAAAAACTTGAATTATCTACGTTGCGATCCATATGGAAATAACTAATAAATTAATTAGTTAGTCACCGATATATAATCAATAAAATAAGATACGACATGAAAAATTTTCTATATTTATTATCAGGATGCTTTATATTTTTATTCAACGCCTGTTCGCAAGGAGGAGACCTTACAATGGAATTTGACGTAACGGAAAATTACATCCTGATTCCCGTTAATGACAACGACCCGGAATCGGTCGTACAACTTTCGGTGAATGGAGAAAAGGCAGGTCAACCGATGTACATCCGGATTTCGAAGACAAATGTCGGGTATTGGGTTCCGATTGACGTGTCGAAGTACAAAGGAAAAAAGGTGAAGCTCTCATTCGAGCAATTGGAAAAAACAGATATCGGCTTTTCACAGATAAAACAGTCATCGGTTTTTGAGTTCGATTATAACGAGCCGTATCGTACGCTTTATCATTTCTCAGCCAATCACGGGTGGATTAATGACCCTAACGGAATGGTCTATCATAACGGTGAATACCATCTCTTCTACCAGTATAATCCTTATGGTTCACGATGGGGAAATATGCACTGGGGTCATGCAGTTTCCAAAGATATGGTTTCATGGGAACAGTTACCCTTTGCACTGGCACCCGACTCGCTTGGAACTATCTTTTCCGGAAGTGCTGTAATTGACAAAAACAATACGGCCGGTTTCGGAAAAGATGCCTTGGTCGCTATCTATACATCGGCAGGAAGTATTCAAACCCAGTCGATTGCCTACAGTCTGGACAACGGGCGCACATTTACTACCTACGAAGGGAATCCGGTACTGAGTGATCTGAATTATCCCGATTTTCGTGATCCCAAAGTATCCTGGCATAGTGGGAGTAACCAATGGATTATGGCACTGGCAACCGGACAGACAATTACATTCTACGGTTCGAAGGATCTGAAAGAATGGGATAGACTCAGCGAATTTGGAGAAGGTATAGGTTCGCATGGTGGTGTGTGGGAGTGTCCCGACTTATTTCCCCTCACATATAACGGGCAGACCAAATGGATCCTTTTCGTAAGTATCAATCCTGGCGGACCAAACGGTGGAAGCGCCACACAGTACTTTATAGGTGATTTTGATGGAAAGACTTTTACACCCGACCCATTGCCTTATCCTATCTGGTTAGATTATGGGCGCGATAATTATGCAGGTGTAACCTGGAGTAATATCCCCGAATCTGACGGACGCAGGTTGTTTATCGGATGGATGAATAACTGGGACTATGCCAACAATATTCCTCCTGTGAATTTCAAAGGAGCCATGACTCTGCCCCGCGAATTGAAACTATCACACAATGGGACACATCTTATTTTAGCTAACCCTCCTGCGGAAGAAGTGAATACTTTGCGTGGAAACCCCAGGAAGATAGACGCATTTACTGTCAACCAATCACACGCAATAAATAATCTCACGGAAACAAACAGGGATAGCTTTGAGATAGAAATGGATATAGAGATAAATAGCACATCTGTTTTTCAATTTGTATTGGCCAACGAGAAAGACGAAAAGGTTGTATTCAGTTTCGATCTCGAAAAGGGTGTGTTCGGTGTTGACCGGTCGAAAAGCGGGATTGTTGATTTCAGTGATCAATTTGCTTCCAGGATCAGTGAAGCGCCGCTCACAAAGGGAAAAAGCTATAATATCAGGCTCTTTGTAGATAAGGCATCCACAGAATGTTTTATCAATAATGGAGAATTGGTGCAGACCAACACTGTTTTCCCTACCGTACCATACAATTCTCTCTCTTTCGAAAGTGATGGAGAAATAACAATCAGGAGTATGAATATCTACCCGATCCGGAGTAAATAATACCATTCACACCAAATATAATTGAGATTGATTATGAACACAACAAAGCAAGAGAAACTGTTTTTAAAAGTTATTCCCGTCATGCTGGCATTTTTTGCCATGGGATTTGTCGATCTGGTGGGTATCGCAACCAATTATGTGAAAGCGGATTTTGACCTCTCGGATACGGTAGCCAACCTTTTCCCATCAATGGTCTTTTTCTGGTTTCTTATTTTTTCCGTTCCTACAGGGATGCTGATGAATAAAATAGGTCGCAGAAAAACAGTTTTACTGAGTCTTATAGTGACGGCTGTTGCCTTGCTTATTCCCGTTTTGAATTATAGTTTTGCATCGATGCTTATATCTTTTTCCTTCCTTGGAATAGGAAATACGCTGATGCAGGTATCTATCAATCCACTTTTGTCGAATATTGTCAAGGGAGATAGGTTGGCAAGTTCATTCACGCTGGGGCAATTCGTAAAGGCGATAGCCTCATTCACAGCCCCTCTGATAGCCGCCTGGGCTGCTGCAAGTCTGGGTGACTGGAAACTTCTTTTTCCGATATTTATGGTAGTAGCTATTCTTGCCACACTCTGGTTAGGAATTACACAGATAAAAGAAGAAGAGACGGGCGGTAAGACATCTACTTTTTTACAGTGCTTCGCTTTACTGGGTGATAAAATAATATTACTTTCATTTCTGGGGATCATATGCCACGTGGGTATTGACGTGGGTGTGAACGTAACCGCTCCAAAGATACTGATGGAACGGTTAGAGATGCCGCTGTCCGATGCCGGGTTCGCCACCAGTCTTTACTTTCTGTTCCGAACTATCGGTTCTTTTACCGGGGCCTTTGTATTGGCCCGTTATTCAGCGAAAAAATTCTTTGCTATAAGTGTCGCATTAATGATACTTTCCATGGCCGGACTTTTCATCTTCAGCAATCTTACACTCATTTATATCTCCATTGCCCTGATCGGATTGGGGAACTCCAATATTTTTCCTATAATTTTGTCGAAGGCTATGCTGTACATGCCTGAAAAGAAAAACGAAGTATCTGGCCTGATGATCATGGGGCTTTTCGGTGGAACGGTTTTCCCTTTACTGATGGGTCTGCTTTCCGACGCAATGGCGTCACAGACAGGTGCGTTGATTATACTAACCGCAGGTGTGATTTACCTGATATTCCTTACATTTAAGCTTCAAAAAGATTAATGTGAATAATGTGCCAAACAACGTTCAACGGAGCGAAGCGTAGTTAATATACCCATGTGAATAATGAAATTAGTTTTTAGTTCTGACATCACTTTTCACTCTTAATTTTTCACTTTTAATTTTTAATTCTAACGGTATGAACAAAATAATAGTCGGGCTTGGAGAAATACTTTGGGACGTGTTTCCGGAAAGGAAGATATTGGGCGGGGCTCCCGCTAATTTCGCATATCATGTTTCGCAGTTTGGATTTAACGGTTACGCTCTCAGTGCCGTGGGAGATGATTTGTTAGGAAGGGAAATCATTCATTCTCTGGAAGAAAAAAATCTCAACTATCTGATTGAAACGACAGATTACCCGACGGGCACAGTACAGGTTACGCTTAGTGGCGACGGAATTCCGCAGTATGAGATCTGCGAGAATGTGGCATGGGATAATATCCCTTTTACCAAACGGGCAGAGAATCTGGCAAAGAGTACTGCCGCGGTTTGCTTCGGGTCTCTGGCTCAACGCAACAAAACATCGAGGGAGACAATAAAAAAATTCCTGAAAACCGTTCCTGCCCATTGTATAAAAATTTTCGACATCAATCTGCGTCAGCATTTCTATACGAAAAACATCATCGAGGAATCCTTAAAGATATCGAATGTGCTGAAGATAAACGACGATGAGATAAAGATAGCAGCTGATCTGTTCGATTGGAAAAGGATGAATGAAGAGGAGATCTGCATGACACTTCTAAAGCAGTTTTCGCTTGATATTGTAATCCTTACCAAAGGTATCGACGGTAGTTTTGTTTTCAATAGTGAAGGAACATCTTACCAACCTACACCTAAAGTGCATGTGGCCGATACGGTAGGTGCGGGCGACTCTTTTACGGCAGCATTTGTAGCAGCATTTATGAATGAAAAGTCGATTGCGGAAGCTCACCAGTTCGCCGTCGAAGTCTCGGCGTATGTATGCCAACAACACGGCGCCATGCCTAAGTTGGCCGACGCTCATATTGAACTATTTCGTTAAGCAATACGAGCAGAAGTAAGCAAGCTTATCTTCTGCCGTTGCTAAAAACTTGCGTATTACAAAATAAACAGACCAGAATCATGTAAAGTTTTACATTTTTTTATAATTTTGCAGAACAAATGGGACCTTATGAAGAGATGTTATTCCTTCCTTTTGATGATATACCTGATCTCGGGAGCCGGGTTACCCTTACTTGCACAGGGAGATCCCGGCGGATTTGGTATGGAGGGACTGCAGAACAGTCTTGTCACCCCGGATACTCTGAATATGCAAAACAGAGAAGGACTCCAAAACATCGAAAAACTTCAAACCGCTACGCAAATACAAAACCGGCAGGATTCACAAAATTGGGAAGATCCGCAAGATAAAACTAAAATCAAACTGACAGGGAGCCAGCTTATCATTGAGAATCTTCCTGAAGACGGGGTGCTCGAAATATATAATATCATGGGAGTAAAAGTATATAACCGTCATGTAAAAGCAGGAACCAATCAATATATTCTATCCCTTCCAAAGGGCTATTACATCATAAAAATCGGTAAATTCACCCGGAAAATTGCTGTCAGATAAATTTTTACAGTTGATAAGGATAAATGGCATTAATATTTGGATAATGAGTTCCATTACTCCTTTCTCTTTCTCCTCAAGACAATAAGCAGAATAACAAAGGCAGCCAATAATACCGATACCACTATAATACCATTCAATGAGCTTTCTTCTCCGTTTTCCGAAAGGGAAGTAGTTTCTTTTTTGAGAACCTGTCCGTCTTTCACAGTGCCGGCAGCATCTTTTACAACCTGCATATTCTTACTATAGCCTTTTGCCTGCTCCGACGATAGCTGCCCGCTGATATAAGCCTGCAATTTCTCGTTGTCACAAACAAACTCGGTACAAGCGGCACCACTTTCCTCTGTTATTTCGGCATGTAGCCGGGCTACGGCCCTCAATTGTTCTTCGCCTGGTTTCCAATAACCTTTCCGGGCGCTTTCCAGCATGACGGAAGTCATGGCCTGGTAAGCAGCCGGATTCGTTTGTTGAAAATACTCCCTGATTCCCAGATTATTCTCATCCGCTATATACATTTTGTATAGATCATTGAGAAGTTCTTTATCCAATGCCGATGGACGCATTACCTGCCATCCAAAGATATTCCGGAACGTTTCGCCAAACATCTGGGCGGTAGTCCCTTCCCCTTTCATCCGCTCTTTCACAAAAGTAGGATTAAGGATGGTTGCACGAGCCTCCACCGCAATTGCTTCTTTCAGATTTTGCATCCGGTTATTATTCCTATTGCGATAATCTGCAAAAAAAGCATCCGGTTCTTTTCCGGTCAATGTTTTTACTGCAAGGGACATAGCCCCGGTAAATTCATACACATGATCGAGCGACAATGGCCCCCACGTATTGCTTTGACGGGGCTGTATAACAACGTCGGTTTCGGCCAGGGCACTGGTAAACAAATTTTTCTCCACGCTTCCCCAGTTATCATCATCTCCGTATATGGCTCCCATATTGTTGAGATACCCATTCACCAGTTCCGATTCATCATCCCACTTGCCGCTATTTTCGGTATATGACAGCATCCCTGTACTGTATCCGCTGTTTACAGGCCCGAAAATACGCATTACCGACATCTCCCTTGCCCGTTTGGGAGATAATCCTTTATCGACAAGTGTTTTCTCCTGAAGCAGGCTTCCCGATGCCACATAGTTGGGATACAACTCATCCCTGGCAGAAGAAGCAAGCCGTATACCATCGGTAAGCATTTTCAGACGCGAACCGGCAAGATCCCGAAGCTGCCCCGATATTTGTATCACAATGTTGATACGTGGACGCCCAAGTTCTTGCGACGAAACAAGCCGCAAATCCACTACACGATTCTGCCCGTCACGGACAGGTTCCACTCCCAACATCCAAAGGGCCTGGGCGATGGTCGCACCTTCTGTCGTAATAAATTCTCCTGCCCAGAAAGTATAACTCACTTTTCGTGGATAGTCGCCATGCTTTTCCTTATATAAAGCGAGCGTACTTTCCGCCAAGCGTTTTCCTTCTTCCCACGCACGTTTTCCGGGTGTCATCTCGGCATTGATGCTGAACATGTTCCTGCCTGTCGGCAATACATTGGGATTAAGGACCGGATCCCCTCCCGGCGCAGGGAATACAGTACCACCATCCAATCCCCGTAACATGGAGGTATGCTCGTTTCGGGATGACTGTTGAAGTAATCTTTTGTATTTTAATGCATTTCTGATTCCAATGTGCAAATTGGCTGTATCTTTTGGCGGGTTCATCAAAACAGGCATTAACATCGCCTTTGCCTTTGGCAAATATCTGTGTGCGACAAAACCGAAATCCTGTAACTGTTCAGTGGTTATCGTTTCTTTATCCCTATCTGCACGGGCCAGTTCGTAAGCCAGTTCATCGGCGCTTACGGCCATCGTTGTAGTAACAAGGTCACGGGCGGAATATTCCTGTCCTAAAGTATAGAAAGCACCCAGTGTTTTTTCGTTCGCAATTTCTTCCAGAAACAGATCGAGTTTTTCCAACTCTTCCCGGGTAAAAGGTGTAGCAGATACAGAATCCAGTTCCAGGTCACGATGAGCACCCAGTTTCAATACTTCCTTTTTCACCTTGGCAGCAAGACTTTGGTTACTTTCCCGGCCTTCGTGTAACAAATGATGTATATCGTCGAGAAGGGCACTATATCGTTGCCGCATTCCGCTTTCCACATAGGGAGGGGTAAGATGGGAAACAATTACGGCATGGGTCCGCCGCTTGGCAATAATACCCTCCCCTACATTCCCTGTGGTATAATAATAGAAATGGGGCAAATCTCCCACAAGCACATCGGCCCAATCGTTGTGGGAAAGAGCCACATTCTTACCCGGGGTAAATTCCAGGTTGCCGTGCGTCCCGAAATGAATGAGGGCATCGGCCTTGAATCCTTCCTGCATATACAGGTAGGGAGCAAGATAGCTATGCGGGGGTGCAACAGGCATTCCATGCACCAGTTTGAAATCATCGTCGCCTAATGCCGGACGTGGCTGTGGGAATAACAACACATTCCCGTATTGAAGACAAGCAACGGCAATCCGGCTTTCCCCTTCTGAACTGGTATCTACCAATAACTCTCCGGGAGCTTCCTCATATCTGTCGGTTACCTCCTTATATTTTTCGGGAGCAATTATTTTCTTCGCCCATTCTTCGTACTGTGAGCGGGTAAGCCATACAGGGTTGGCTTTAGAAAGAAATTCTTCCTGTGCCCCTTTAGCGTATGAACCTAACACCACGCCATCCCTATGGATTTGTTTTTCGAATTCCTGTACAGTCGGGGGTAAACCCGTAAGATCGTATCCTTCAGCCTGTAATTGTTTCAGAAAATTATACAATGATGGCACTACTTCCATACCACTGGCGAGCAGGGCATCTTTTCCCGGAGATTTAAAATAACCGATAGCCACACGTTTATCGGCATTGGGTTTATCCCGCAGTATCATATATTTGCACAAATGGCCCACAAAGTTTGAGCCTCTTTCTTCTTCGGGAGCATAAAGGTAATACCCGCTTTCGTGCAGATTCTGGGTAGCAATGAGGAGGGGAGCCATTGCCCCGTCTACTTCAGGCACAACTATTCTCGCCGTCAACGTACCTCCGCTGACAGGCACCATGGGGTCAAGCCATTCTCCGGTAGATTGCAGTAGGGGAAAAGGAGAAAATACAGGGATATTCTCAGTATGAATCCAGTGAATCAGACTATCATTACCCAGGCGTCCCATAGGCAGGTATACAATTGCGTCGGGATGCAGATCACGAAGCATATCTGCACGCTTCTCTGATCCGGCCATGGGATAAACATTAAATCCTGCACCGGTAAGACGGGATATCAAAGTATCTACATGGGTACGGTTCCCTTCAGTAGGAAAAGAAACTCCCGCAACGAAGGCTATATTTCGACCCTTTTCATGATAGATATCTTTGGCTTTCAGGTAAGCTTTTAGTTCTTCTTTCGTGGAAAAGTATTTACCGTATTCCTGATGATAATAGAGGTTCGTTGGCAGGATAAACGGCTCGTCATAAGTCTCTTTGGGTATTGTATGGGGAGTGGCGATGTCGCGCAGGTATCGCACCCCATTGCGGTAGTCTTGCCGGCTGGCATTGCCGAAATAACCAAGCAACAGAGATTGTTGCTCATTGGTCAGGTTATAGTTGACAATCACATTAAAATTCCGCAGGGAATTGGTAAAGAACGGAACACCTTTTTCGGCATGTCGCTCAATATCGGCCATCTGCTCGTCACTCAGATGTAATCCTCGACCGTAAAAAACAATAGCGTCATACCCGTCAAACGAAGTAGCCTCTTCCGTCGGCAGACAGGTTATCCGGATATGACGACTATCATTGCTCAGTGTAATATCCGCTGCCTGTGCAGGCAGCGGATTGACAATCAGTATGCGGGTAGGTGAAAACCAGTGTGTGTAAATGGCATATACTCCTATCAAAATAAATAGCAAAACTATAATGAGAATAGATAATTTTCTATTCTTTCTGATGCTGAACGCTGATTTAGCCCGCATAAAATTATCCTGTTACTCAAGTTTCGCATGTAAATTTGAAATGATTGCAACTAAAGCGGAGACTTTTAGATATTTTGTGGGAACCCATAGTTCGAAGTGAGCGTAAAAAAGAGTAGTTGTTTGAGCGAAGCGAGTTCTACTCTTTTAGCGAACGAGAACTATTATGGGTCACAAAATATCGTCAGACGAATGCTTTAGTTGCATACATACGATTTACAAAACTTGAATCCTGTTATTTTAAGTGATGATTAGCTTCTTCCTTCGGAGAATAATTATATCAATCATTCTCCATTACACGTATCATGTCGAAGAAGAACCCTCCATCTACTTCCGCACCTTTCTCTATGGTACCGGTCTTGATATCATAGATATAGATGATAGCGTTGGTATCCGCCTCGGTATTCACACCAATGTAGATTTTATTGTTGAAGATAACGGAGCGTTGAGAGAAACGACCGCCACTATAAGCGATTTCCTTACCGTCGTAACTCAGGCGGGTTTTACTTCCCGTGCTGATGTCGATGAAGGCATAATAATGACTGTAACTGTCTATTGCCGTTCCGGCGGCGTCATCGCGTGCATAGACCAGGGCCTTATTGTTGCCTATGTATTGAATTGTCATCAGCTTACCGTTTGAGTCAGTATATCCGTTGTATGAGGGGTCAAAGGTTGTTTCACCGGCTTTGATCCGCAGCAACATACCTTTCTCTATCCCATCTTCCTCTTTGTTGAAACAAGCCAGATAAAGGTTTCCGGCTTCGTCATACATCACGCTGCTCTGCATCAGTTCGCCGTAGGCACTTCCAGCCATTTCGCTATCCACGGGAGCAACGGATTGACTTACCACTTCCATGGTCGAAGGATTGATAACCGCTGTACGAAACCTGTCTTCTTTGGTGGCTGTCCTGCCGCTACCCTTCTTTGCATAGTAGAAATAGAACAGCTTATTGTCGGCCTTGCGATAAGTCAGTATTCCGGAAGTTGTAAGGATGTCCCATCCTTCGGGTACTTCAATACTCAGTTGACCCTCATCCAGAATAGTCATATCATCGGCATTCAATTTTGTCCAGATGATGTTCTTCGTATCGCCGGTGGAAGACATGATGACGAGGGTATTGTCATCGATCCAGGCGTGGGTATAGGATCGGATTTTATACACGTTCCTGGCAAAGGGGCGCTCCTTTACCACACTGATAACATTGTCCTTGATCTGGTATTTGGTGAAGCGGTCACCACTGTAAGGGATCTGATAGTAATACTTTCCTTTCGAGATAGATTCCATGGAGTAATTCCCCAGTTCTGCGCCCTGTCTTTTGATGGTGAGGACACCTTTGTCTGCCGTCAGTGCATTGAAACTGTTGATAATGGTGGTGTTGCTGCTGCTCATGCCGCCATGTTTATCTACGGTCACAAAGAGGTCGAAGTGGTAATCACCTTCATTGATTTCCTCGCCCTGATCGGGTTCAGGGACATCGTCACCGCAAGCCGTGAATGAAACGGCCATCATAAAAATTGCCATAAAGGCAAAAAGTGAGAATGTAAACTTTTTCATTTTCTTTTTAATTAGAGTTGAATATATTTAGTGAATAAATAAACGGAACTTGGCAAAGAAAGCACGCCCGGGCTTCTGCAACTTATAGTTATCATAAGCCAGCTTATCGAGGAAGTTATAGCATTCAAGTGCGATGTTATATCGTCCGTTCCTCCAGGAGTAGGTAATATCAGCGTTAAAGATGTGTTGGGTGGGAATACGTGCCTTGTTTTCGCGGCTACCGTAGGCCTCCCACGTAAGAAAGTACCAGTGTACCCACTGATAGTTGCAGCCCAGGTGCAATTTGCTTTCCGGCAATAGCGGGTCGTGGAAAGTGTAACCGGCCTCTGCGCTGCTGAACAGCCAGGGGCGATTAGGAAGCTGATTGTTGTAAGTAGCGGAAGGCTTCCCGTCACTTTTGTACTTCTGCTGGTTGCGGGCATCCTGGTAACTGATATTGCCGGAGAGTTGCAACCTGTTTTGCCAGTCATAACGTACTTCACCCTCCACTCCTTTAATGTGAACGGCAGGGACATTGGTGTACTGCATCATACCTTCGTTTTCCGATAAGGTCGGTTGGATATAATTATCTACGTTACGCAAAAAACCGCCTGCCTCGTAATAGATAGTATGTCCGTTTGCCGGATGCCAGGTGCCAAACAGGGCAAGATTGACGTTATTGCTCTTTTCAGGCTCCAATGCCACGTTGGCGTAAATCGTGGTACCGTTTCCCAGCAACTCGCGGGCAAGCGGGAGTCTTACACTATTTTCGTAGGAAGCTTTTAAGGAAAGAGGTTCCATAATGGTGTATCGCAGCCCGAGACCATAACCGAAATAGTTATTGGTAGTTGAACCCTGCACTTCTCTCGAGCCTGTAATACTGGGTATATCGGTCTGCCTGATAGTTGGCGTGTTGATATAATCTTTTATGAAATAGGTGTTCACTATCTTTCCATCAAAAAACGTCTGGTTGTAGGAGAGTCCCAGAATATGCTTGGTGACAACATCGTTTGAGGCTGCGAATTCTGTATCCACCTCATCATACCGGTCATTTCCGGTACGGTTCATCTGATAGTTGAAGTTAAACGAGTGGTGGTGGTTCAATTGGTAATCCAGATTGGCACGGATAATGGACAGCGGACGCCTATAATGGCGCATGGATCGTCCGCGGCCAGTGATTTCGTTGCGCGAACTTAGAATGTAGTCACCGTCCCAGTTGTACTTTCGGTAGGCAGTATCCACAGTGAGTGAATGGTCCCATGTGTGGGAAAAGGAGGCATTCAACAGTAAGTCTTTAAGAATGAAATCGCGTTTCTTATAGCGTGCCGAAATGCTCCACGCATCTGATTTCTTTTCAGCCATTCCATAGACCCTGGTTTGTACGGAACCGGTTTGCAACTCTTTATCGACCTTGGCGTAGGAACCGGAGACAAAGAAATCGTCTGCCCAGGATTTGTTGATGAAACCAAACTCTATTTGTCCCAGGAATGAAGAGTAATCGTCGTGAAAACGCTTGCGATTGACAAGAACATACCTCTCCGCATTTTCGTCCCACACTTCTACCCCTTTCATAGTGTAATCATTCTTTGAATAATTAACACTAATGACAGGCTTAATAATAAGCCCGGTTTTAGATTCCACGAATTGTGCATTCAGATCTGCCTGATGCGTATGAAAGGAACCGACACTATAGGAAGCATCCAGATAACTTCTTTTATCCTGTTTGGTGATGATATTGATTGCGCCACCCAAAGCATCTGTTCCCAGGTGGGCAGGTATAACACCTTTGTATATCTCAACCCGGTCGATAATGTTCGTTGGGACATTGGCGAGGGTAATGCCACTACCCAGTGATTCCAACGGCACCCCATCAATAAAGTAACGTATCGAATTCCCCGACAACCCGTTAATGGAAAGGTCGAAATCGGAACCGGTTCCACCTTCTTCACGAATACGCACGCTGGTGGTACGGCCTATCATATTTTTCAGACTGGCTGAAGAATTCTGTAAAGCCTCGATTTGTAGCACATTGACGGATAATGCCCCTTCCCGTACTTGTTGCACCTGGCTCTTGCCATACACGGTGATTTCTTTGAGATCCACAGAACTTTCGTCCAATATAAAGTCTTGTTTTTTATTGGCTTGAATGGAGATTTCTGTGTTCAGGGTTGCGTAACCAACAGAAAATACAACGATATTATATTTGCCAGGCAACAATTCGAGCGTGTATGTCCCGTTATCGTCTGAATAGGTCCCGACAGTTGTTCCTTCAATGGCTATTAGTGCCTGTGGAATGGGGTTGTCTTTTGTGTCTTTTATCTTTCCCGAGACAGAGACCTTTTTTTGCCCATACAAATCTATTGAGAGCAGACTGGTTAATGTGATAAAGATTAAAAAAAATCTCATTTTCAACTAATGCTTAATCATTTAAACATCATGAACTAAGATTTTCTAAAAACACATTGAACAAGTAATCTCTAAAGCCGAGTTGTATACGAAGAGTTGCCTGAAGAAATGCGTTTGCATATAGCCTTAGTCCACGAAAGCTTTACAACATCCATTTTGGCAGGTCTTCTGACTTACTCCGTTTTTGAACGTCCTTCCCATTCTTTACTGAACAGTGGCATTGAGTATTGTTCAAAAACTTTGGCAGAGCTTACAGCAGCGGGTCTGTTCAGGATTTGCACCTGATTCCCTTTTCATCACTTTTCCGTAGTATTTGGAATTGTGACACCAAAACTGGTACAAAAGTAATACAAATTGGCTAACTTTCCTCTCAACAATCGATGAGTTTCTAAAAAATAACGAAATATTTACGGTTCAACCCATTGAATGCAATTGCATTTCTAAAAAATCACTATATTTGTAGAATATTAGGATACGCCTCGGAAAAGCTAAAGCAAGCTTTGCTCTTCTCTCGGCTTTCACTATATTTGTGGCGTAGATATGGTAAAAGTGTGTTTTGGGTTTTGTTTTCCCGCTCTGCGGGATATTTGATTTACTCTTTATTTTTAAATTTATAATCATATGAAGATTGCTATTGTGGGTACCAGCGGAGCTGTAGGTCAGGAATTACTCCGCGTACTGGAAGAGAGAAATTTCCCGTTGGACGAACTGCTGTTATTCGGTTCGTCGAGAAGTGCCGGAACATCATATAATTTCAAAGGTAAACAGATCGAAGTAAAAGAATTGCAACACAACGACGATTTCAAGGATGTGGATATTGCATTCGTCTCTGCAGGTGGAGGCACTTCACTGGAATTTGCCGAGACCATCACCAAATACGGAGCCATCATGATAGACAACTCCAGTGCATTCCGCATGCAGGATGATGTGCCTCTGGTCGTTCCGGAAGTGAATGCGGAAGATGCGCTGAACAGCCCTCGCGGTATCATCGCCAATCCCAACTGTACTACCGCACAATTGGTAGTAGCACTACAGGCAATTGAAGAGATCGCCCATATCAAAAGGGCCCATGTAGCCACTTACCAGGCCGCTTCGGGAGCCGGTGCAGCTGCCATGCAGGAACTGGAAGACCAGTACAAGCAATTGGCGAACGGTGAAGAACCGACTGTTTCCAAGTTCGCCTATCAGCTTGCTTACAATCTGATCCCTCAGGTGGATGTCTTTACCGATAACGGATATACAAAAGAGGAGATGAAGATGTTCAATGAAACACGCAAGATCATGCACTCCAATATAGAAGTAAGTGCAACTTGTGTACGGGTACCTGTAATGCGTGCGCATTCGGAAGCCATCTGGATCGAAACCGAACGTCCTATTTCTGTAGAGGAAGCACGGGAAGCATTCAGCAAAGCCAAAGGGGTAGAGGTGATCGATAACCCGGCTGCCAAAGAATATCCTATGCCGTTGGGACTTTCAGGAAAAGATCCTGTCTATGTAGGACGTATCCGTAAGGATCTTGCCAATGAAAATGGATTGACTTTCTGGACTGTATCGGATCAGATCCGTAAAGGAGCCGCACTCAATGCCGTTCAGATCGCGGAATACCTCATCAGCCAGAGATAATACAAAGATAAAAGCAGGAAAAATTTATATTGAATAAAGGCCGGTAATTGTCACCGGTCTTTTTTTAAATAATAAGCGTCTTCACGAAAAAGAAAATAAGTAACCCGACTGTAACCAATTTGAGTACAAGCCCTGCAATATAACCGACAAAAGCACCGGTAGCCTGTTTCACAGCATGGATGAATTGTGTTCCGGAAAGTAACCCTCCGGCGAAAGCACCCACAAACGGACCAAAAATAATTCCCCACGGCCCCAGGAAAAAACCGATCAGCAGACCGATAGTAGCGCCCCAGACCACCTGTTTATTACCTCCCATCTTTTTTGTACCCCACACCGGCAGAATGTTGTCGATAATAGTGACCACAACTGTCAATACTCCCAGGACAATAATGGCTGTCCAAGAGATATCATCCTGAGTAGAGGGTATGAATTTCAATGCCAGCAATCCTCCCCAACTCAAAGGAGGACCGGGAAGTACCGGTGCAACAGTCCCTACAGCTCCTACGAGCAACAGTAGACCGGCCAGGATAATCCAAATCGTATCTCCCATCTCTATTGATGTATATGTGATCCACCTTCCTGATGATCATGCTCCAGCAGCACACGGTGAGGCAGAGATCCATGACCGAGTATCTCGATGGGACACGACTCATATGCATTCAGCAGCCATTCCTGAGATATATCGGTACCCGGATGATAATGCAATCCCTGATTCACACAGGCGATATTCTTCACAAGGGAGATAATCGTCCCCACATCATGCGAAACCAACACAATAGCAATCTCTTTATTGATATCGCCCAGCAATTTATAAAAATTAGTCTCAAACAGCTTATCCACATAGGTACTCGGCTCATCCAGAATGATCAGTTTCGGATTGTCGACGATGGCCCTTCCCAGCAGTACACGTTGTAACTGTCCCCCCGAAAGATCCCCAATCGCACGCGACAACAATTCTTCTATTCCAAGCCTCTCCGCCACCTCTTTCACCTTTTGCCTGTCTGCTGAAGAATATCTCTTGAAAATATTGTTCCCCGGGGTTAAACCCGATAGGATCACCTCCGATACGGAGATGGGGAATTTTTTATCAATCCGGTTTATCTGAGGGAGATAACCAATATTAATTGAGGCTGTTTTTTCACCTTTATCATAGAAAGTGACGGAACCCGACTGAGGTTTTATCAATCCGAGAATAGTTCTCAAAAGGGTAGTCTTCCCTCCTCCATTCGGTCCGATAATACCGAGGAAATCATCTTGATATATACTAAGATTGATATCCTTCAGCACATTCGGTTTGTTTTCGTAACCAACCGTAAGGTTTGCTATGTCGATCAGTTTATTCATTTTTTTACAAGAAATAGATATTTGCTCGCTATGGCATAGTTCAGGTAAACTTAGACGTTTTCTCGCGACGGCATAATACAAGTAAATGTGTTCTACCCATCGCTTATCGAAAACATTCAGGCAAACTTGACTCTGCCCATTTGGATAAATAACTATCGCTCGGCAATGTTTCAAGCGAGCTTAACATTGCCCTCACTTAACCGTTATTTTAGCTTAACGCAAATACTCATTTGCTTTATGGGCTAAAATGGTGGCAATCCTCAGCAATTCTTCATCCCACTCGTACCTGAGAAGATCGATCTCAAACACCTCCGCACCGATCTCCTGAGCAATCACGGATGCATTCTTCGTGTCAAAACCACGCTCTATAAAAATAGTATTGATCTTTTCCTTTCGGGCGACGTCTACAATTTCTTTAATCTGCGAAGGAAAAGGGCTTTTCCCCTCGAACTCAATACTTATTTGATGCAGCCCATAATCGCGTGCAAAATAGCCTAATGCGGGATGATAAATGATAAATGATTTTGAGGGGGCATCTTTCAGCAAATCACGGACCAGACTGTCTGTCCGTTCTATTTTTACCGACAATGCATCAAAATTGGTCCGGAATGTCTCTTCATTATCAGGATCTAATTTCACGACCGCATCCAGCATATTCCGGACCAAAACTTTTACGGCTCGGGGTGACGACCATACATGCGGATCTACACCACTATGGGCATGTACATGTGCTGTGATGTCTCCATGATGGTGATCATGATCGTGTGCGTGGTCATGTTCCTGATCATGGCTGTGGTCATGCCCTTCCATCCTCTCAATACCTTCCGAACAATTTACGATAGCTACATTTGGGTTATTTTCCGCGAGGCGTTTACTCCAGGCATTCTCAAAACCGAGATCACCCACCATAAAATAAATATCGCTCTTCGCCATATCGACCATTACCGAAGGAGCAGGTTCATAAGTTTCCGGACTCGATCCCGGAGGAACGAGCGTATTGATTATAAAAGCATCACCGACGATCTGGTCGAGAAAATAACGTTGGGGTTCAATAGTCACCGTCAGCACCCGATTTCCTTCATTATTATTCCTGGATCCAGAAGTACAACCAACAATAAGGACCAATAAGAAGATGATATACAGATATTTTTGCATGTGATAATTTTAGTATACAAAAGTACATGAAATTTTTCTATTTTTGTTTGTCATTCCAACAGAAAGCCCGATAGTTATGCAACATATATTAAAAACAACGGAAGACGGATCGCACACACTATATGTTCCGGAATTGGATGAACATTACCACTCCACACACGGTGCCGTTCAGGAGTCGCTCCATGTCTATCTGGAAGCGGGATTACACCGTTGCAACAAATCGGAGATCAGTTTGCTGGAAATAGGGTTCGGTACCGGATTGAATGCTTTTCTCACCTTGCTCGATACTGAAAAATCGAGTAAAACAGTAAAATATACTACCCTTGAGCGATATCCGGTATCACTTATTGACACGAAAACATTGAATTACGGCAAGTTGCTGGATCCATCCCAGAAAGAGAGATTTATACAACTTCACTCATCTCCCTGGGAATATTGGGTACAAATAACTCCATCCTTCCACCTGAAAAAATGGCAAATGGATGTAAGCACTCTGGATAAGTTTCAACCTGAAGCGCTTTTCGATGTAATCTACTACGACGCCTTTGCCCCTGGAAAGCAACCAAATATGTGGACAGAAAAAATATTCAGCCGCTTGTATGACCTAAGCAATCAGGGAGCAATACTCACCACTTATTGTGCTAAAGGTGCCGTAAGAAGGATGCTCCAATCCGCCGGTTATCAGGTAGAGCGTCTCCCCGGACCTCCCGGAAAACGAGAAATATTGCGGGCGGTAAAGTAAATTTGCGTGCTAAGTATGAGTTTTTATGCTCAAAGTATTACTTTAACTTCCGGCTCACTTGATCCATTAAAATGCTGAGAAGGTACTTAAGTTTGAATTTACCTATGAAGGAATGGTGGTAGGTAAGTTAACCGAACAGGAGTATGTTGATAAAAAGTGGCTGATTATAATAATAAAGAAGCCGGCAGAGGTAATGAATGGCGTAAAAACTGGGTTAAAAACCAGGAGAACTGCTCATCCCAATAGCTCACGTCCGGCGTAGACCAACCCCGTTTAGCCTACGCTTTTATTTGGTTACGACCTCTCTCAAAATCAAATTCCTTTCCGTGATAACATAAGATAAAAATGTATTTAGATAAATTGGATGACTCAGAAAACGGGTAATTTAAAACAAAAAACCTTATCTTTGCAGCACAAATCAACAAGTAGGCACCAATGAAATAAATAATTTCTTTCAAGCTTTTATAGAGACAAATCGTAAAAACGGTTTGTCGGGTTATTCATCTATTAAAAGAAAGAAATTATGCTTACTATTCAAAACCTATCCTATATACATCCCGATAAAACTCTTCTGTTCAGTGATATCAATCTGACTGCCAATCCAAATGAGAAAATTGCATTGATTGGAAACAATGGTTCCGGAAAAACCACACTGCTAAAAATCATTGCAGAGGGATTGCAACCTTCCGACGGAATAATCAAAACGGATACGAAACCCTATTATATTCCTCAAATTTTCGGGCAATACGACCACCTGACAGTCGCCGAAGCATTACAAATAGACCAAAAGTTGAATGCATTACACGAAATACTGAACGGAAATGTTTCCGAAAAAAACTATGACTTACTCAACGACGACTGGACAATCGAGGAACGTTGTTCTGACGCATTGAACGATTGGCAATTGAGTGGTCTGGATCTATCACAAAAAATCGAAACACTAAGCGGAGGACAAAAGACAAAAATATTCTTGGCGGGTATCTCGATTCATCTGCCTGAACTGGTATTATTGGACGAACCGAGCAATCATCTGGACATTTCAGGAAGACAATGCCTGTATGATTTTATAGAAAACACAAAGTGTACGTTACTCGTCGTCAGCCACGACCGGAAACTACTCAACCATTTAAATATGGTGTGTGAACTGACCAAGCATGGGATAACCGTTTATGGTGGTAATTATGACTTTTACAAAGAACAAAAACAGATAAAACTCGATGCTTTGTCACAGGACATTCAAAGCAAGGAAAAAGCATTGAAAAAAGCCAAAGAAAAAGAACGTGAGACGATCGAACGTCGACAAAAACTGGATGCGCGTGCAAAAAAGAATCTGTCAAAAGCAGGACTACCCAAAATAGTAGCCAACACGTGGGGAAACAGTGCAGAAAAAAGTACAGCAAAAATAGAAGGCGCACACGCGGAAAAGACAGGAAATATTTCGAAGGAGTTACAGGAGCTACGTTCTTCCTTGCCGGAAGCCGACAAGATGAAGTTCGGTTTCGACCATTCAGTTTTGCACCGGGGGAAAATACTGTTTACTGCCACCGACATCAATTTCAGCTACGAAAACGAAAAATATGTCTGGAGTGAACCTTTAAGTTTACAGATCACCAGTGGCGAACGAATAGCCATAAAAGGCACAAACGGTTCGGGGAAAACAACTTTAGTCAATATAATTCTTGGAAACCTTATACCTCAAACCGGTATTGCAATTGTTACAGAAAGCCGGTCTGTTTATATTGATCAGGATTATTCACTGATAAACAATAAACTAACAATTTACGAACAGGCAGCATATTTTAATCCTTCTGCTTTGCAAGAACACGAAGTAAAGATCAGGCTCCACCGTTTTTTGTTCACTAAAGATGCTTGGGACAAGCCTTGCGCTACATTAAGTGGAGGTGAGAGAATGCGATTAATGATATGCTGTTTGAATATTGCTGACAAATCTCCGGATATAATTGTCCTGGACGAGCCGACCAACAACCTCGATATTCAGAATATCGAGATACTGACCAACGCCATTGATGAATATCAGGGAACATTACTCGTAATCTCCCACGATGAAACATTTCTTGAACAAATAAACATTGCAAGAGTAATCAGCGTTAATTAAGAAATGAATTAAAAGAGACTGATCTGGTGTAAATTGATAAATCGGTGATAACCTTTTCAAAAAACATAAAAAATGATATATCTACTCCAGGAATCATTCATTATTTTAATATAAATAACTATTATGGCAAAAGAAATTAGAACAGAAATAATTATTCGGGCGACATCCGAAAAAATATGGGATATCCTCACCGATTTTGAAAATTATCCAAATTGGAACCCATTTATCACCTTTATAAAGGGGAAAGTTGAAGAAGGGAGTCAGATAAACGTCAGAATTGCTCCCCCGAATGGAAAAGCAATGGTATTCAAACCGACAGTCATCACAAAAACAGAGAATCGGGAACTAAAATGGTTAGGAACAGTATTGTTCAAAGGGTTATTCGACGGAGAGCATAGGTTCGAGCTAAAGGACAACGCAAACGGAACGGTCACATTTGTCCAGAGCGAGCAATTCAGAGGTATTTTCACTGGATTGTTTAATCCCGAAAAAACGATAAACGGGTTTCACGAAATGAACAAAAAACTGAAAGAACTCGCAGAGAAAGAATAATATAATTGCAAACAAACGGCATCTCAAATACAAATGTAATATTATTCCCACTTCGTCATACACAGCATTGTAGATATGCTATCGAAAGATGAAGTTCGCCTTCCGACGATATTGCTGGTTTCGGCTGAAAAATAGAGATTGTTTTACGCCTTGATATTACAACGATGAGAGAAACCAAGATAGATAAAATAAAAAAGTACCATTTACATAAAAACGAACCGGATAAATTACAGTTCGAAATATATCCGTTGGAGAACTATCTTCATCGTAATGAAGAAAACACACAAAAACCCCATGTCCATAGTTTTTATCAGATTCTTTGGTTTATATCGGGAGAAGGAAAACATTATGTCGATTTTAACGGATATGATGTAGAGGCTAATACCCTATTTTTTATATCAAAAGGACAGATACACCATTTTGACAGCAATAAGTATAAGGGTTACATTATCCATTTCAACGAATCATTCATTGCTGGTAATGAAAATTATATCAATATATTTTTAAAATATAATATCTTCGATTCTTTTGAGAAAGAACCATTATTCCGGGTTAAACAGACAGATAGTAAAGAGCTTGAAAATATCGTAATCCAAATGCAAACCGAAATATGGACACCGGATAGGTTTGCACACAGCGAATATCTTAAAACCTTGTTATACCTATTTCTTATTGCTATCCAGAGGCTTGGAGTACGAAAAGATTGTAACGGACTTTCAGTCAATAATCCTGATCACATCCTTTTTGTAAAATTCCGTAAACTTCTTGAAGAGAATTACCGTAAAATCCATACCGTTAACCGATATGCAGTTTTACTGAATATATCCAGTAAAACTCTCACCAACTGTACCAGAAATATTTCGCATCAAACGCCACTCGAGATTATCAATGAACGCCTGATTCTTGAAGCAAAACGCTTACTCGCCTATTCCGATAAGAATGTAAGCGAAATCGGCTTTGAACTGGGTTTCGAAGATCCTTCCTATTTTGTAAAGTTTTTCAAAAGACAGACTAGCATGCTCCCTCGTAACTTCCGAAAAGTAATTTCCTGAATTTACCATTTTTATTCCTGTTTTTCCATTGTCTTTATTCCTTTTAAAGCAGACCTTTGCATGGTGACAAATATATTTTATCAATCATCTAAAACAGCAATAAAATGACAAAAGCGTATTTAGAAATCACCATGTACATAAGTAATCCAAACAGACTCACAGCGGCAGGAGTTTACAATAAGTACAAAAAGCCTTTCCTCGACACAATTAAAGGAGCAACATCAAAAGAACTTCTGATCAGAGATGAAGACGTACAGGTTCTCCATGGCTTTGAAAGTGCAGAGGATGCAAATGCTTATCTGAAGACTGATCTGTTTACTAATGATGTGGTTACGGCACTTTCCCCTTTATTTGACAAAACGCCCGAAATCAAGATTTATACAATAGCATAGTCTTTGTAAACCAGAGATTTCAAAATAGACACTAAACATGGGAAGATAGGATCTTGAAATCCGATATCTTCCCTTTTTCTTATCCTCGACCAAAAACCATATATTTATCGGTAATATAAAAGAATCTTGTAATAAGCCCAATCCGGAATAAATTGACACAAGGTTTTACGACGAAGAAACTTTTGCTATTTTTGTTCTGACAGTGAACATGAAAGTGCTAACTCTTTGCAATCCTTGGTAAATAAAAAAACCTCAATGGATAACAAGCAAGGACAAAGACTTGACGTTCCAGAATCAAAAATAGATATCATTAACATGGCAAGAATATTTATTATGGGCTCATCGGACGGACCTGGCTTATTGGCAGCCCAAATGCTTATATATCAGAAGCATCAGGTCGTACTGCATGCACGCAACGAAAAGCGAAAAGAAGATACTGTCGCCCGACAATGGCCAGATGTTTATGCCAATGGTCTTAATCCTGGCTGGGTACCTACAAAAATGGAAGGCAGTAGCGCAAGCGATGACTTACAGAAAGGATACGAAACGCAAGTGTGGCTCGCCACAAGCAACAACGATAGAGCCAGAGTAAGCGGGCAATATTTCTTTCTTCAGAAACCGGCACGCCCCCACCCCGATGTCAATAATCTTTCACTCCAGGAAGAATTTATATCGCTATGCAGGGAAATTACCGGCATTTTGTTTCCGAAATAATGGTGACAAAACCAGAATCATAACACTATACCATCGACCGGCCTCGAATTAATCCTTTAGAAATAGCAATTAATACAGATAATATCTATTTTTGTATCAGGCACAAGTTGATTATATCCGGAAAGTAAACTCTTAAAGCAATAACATATGCGAACATTTTCAGTAAAAGCATTTGGGACAGAAGCCCCCGAAGCAGATTTACAACAGATGAGCATCGACCGCCGAGAACCAACGGTAAAAGATGTGGAGATCGATATTCTATTTTGCGGCGTATGTCATTCCGACCTACATACCGCAAGGAACGAGTGGCATGGGACGATATATCCCAATGTACCGGGACATGAGATTGTGGGACGAATCACAAAAGTCGGCGACGGCGTAACCAAATTCAAAGTGGGAGATCTTGCTGCCGTCGGTTGTATGGTAGACAGTTGTCGGGAATGCGAGCAATGCAAGCATGGGAACGAACAATATTGTGAAAACGGAAATATTCAGACATATAACAGTCACGACAAACATCTCAACCGGCAGACGTTCGGAGGCTACTCTGAGCGAGTGGTAGTAGACGAAGATTTCGTTTTACATATCCCAGAAAACCTGGATCTGGCTGCTACTGCACCATTGCTCTGCGCGGGAGTAACCACTTGGTCACCCTTGAAACATTGGAAGATAGGCCCCGGGCACAAAGTTGGTATTGTTGGTATTGGCGGATTGGGACATATGGGCGTAAAGCTGGCGAAAGCAATGGGAGCCCATGTAGTAGTTATCACCACCTCCCCGTCAAAAGTAGCCGACGCCAAACGGTTGGGAGCAGACAAAGTCATCCTATCGACAGACAAGGAGCAGATGAGAGCTAACTACAACACGCTGCACTTTATATTGGACTGCGTTTCGGCTCAACACGACGTGAATGCCTATCTGCGTCTGCTTAAAGTAGACGGCACACTGGCATTGGTCGGAGCTCCCGAACATCCGCTACCCATCGCGGCTTTCAGCCTGATCCCTGCACGCAAGAACTTTGCCGGATCGACCATCGGAAGCATCAAAGAGACACAGGAAATGCTCGATTTTTGCGGCAAACATAATATTACTGCCGACGTCGAATTGATCAATATACAAGATATCAATACCGCCTATGAACGGCTGTTGAAAGGCGATGTGAAATATCGTTTTGTGATTGATATGACCTCTTTGAAGAGTTAAGTCAGACTGATCCTATTTGGAAAGCTAAGTCGGGTTCATCCGGCTTAGCCTCCAATTTACCTATAGGGTTTATCATAAGAAGATAACTATGAACGGAAAACGACTATGAGCTCACTTTTCATCAAAAACATGGTGTGTAACCGCTGTATCATGGTGGTTCAGCAAGAGTTGGAAAAACTGGGGTTAGACGTGAAAAGAATCGCGCTGGGCGAAGTGACGCTCGGTAAAGAACTTACATCCGAAGAAAGGAAACAGATAGAATCCGTATTAATCCCGTTAGGCTTTGAGGTGATTGATGACAAAAAAAGCAGGATCATCGAAAAAATCAAAAATATCATTATCAACCTTGTACATCATCATGATAACGATACCAGAACGAACCTGTCCGAACTATTGAGTAGAGAATTGCATCACGATTACAATTATCTGTCCAACCTCTTTTCGGAAGTGGAAGGCACGACTATCGAGAAATATTTTATTGCCCAGAAGATTGAAAAGGTAAAAGAGCTGTTAGTGTATGATGAATTGTCGTTGAGCGAAATTGCTTATCGTCTCAACTATTCGAGTGTAGCTTACCTTAGTAATCAGTTCAAAAAAGTAACCGGACTCACGCCAAGTCATTTCAAACAGATCAGGGAAGACAAAAGAAAACCGCTGGATAAAGTGTGATTATGCCGGCAATACAGGTGTTGCTAAAACTTCGCCAAACACGGAAATAAAATATCACCAAACACGGAATCAAAACTAAGCTAAACACGGAAGTTTAATTATAAAAAAAGGGATAATTCTTTTGGACTATAGGTACATAACTGTTATATTTGCTTTTTCAAATAACAGTTATGGAGAAAACTTATTTTAAGTAATCCCAGGTATATTGACTCTGAATTTCAATACAATAAGGATTCTGAATTTATGAGTTTACGCATAGATTTAATAGAATTATGTGATGGAAAATTATCATTTATAGAAATAAAAGGTATTACAGATAACCGGCTCCGGAACGATGAGACAAGAGCGTAAAGAGCGTTATTTACCGTTATTAGAAAGTACGGACTCCCCACTGAATGGAACTATACCTATTTCCGAAAAATTTATTGAAGGGATCTTTTTTGAACCATTCGACCAATTATTCAGACAAACATTACTTGTCAATGAAATGGTAAAGGCACAAGAGTATGGCGCTACTGATTATTTGCATATGCACGTTATTCCTCAAGGCAATATCAAACTGTTAAATGAAAATCCTGCAAAGGAATTTTTATCGGGCAAAACCTTACATGAAACTTGGACAAATCTTTTGAAATTACCTGAAAAATACCAAGTGATTGACCCGAAAAATCTTATTTCGGTAGCACAAGGACTACCCGAAACTGAGAATTGGTTGAATTATCTCTCAGGAAGGTATTGGAGTGAATAAAAATCGCACTTCCATATGACACACGATCATCTTACGGTGAAAACACCGTTTATTCTCCGCAAAAAACACGGAGAATAATGCACCTAATCTACGCGAATTCTGCGGAGAATAAACCACATCCGTAAATCTTACAAATCAAATCCATAAAACTACAACAGGATAATCTATTTTTATTGCCAACTTTGCATTGTCAACAAAAAAACGAGGAACTATTTCGACAAGTGGGTGCAATGTGAATTGATTTACTTTGCCAAACGGAAAATTAACAATCGAGGAGCAAGCGACTCAAATAGTCTAATTAAAATTGAACAATTATGGCAACAGACAATACACAAACAATATTTCTTCCGCTGGAAAATGTAGAGAGCGAACACTGCGCACTGATTGTGGATAAGGGATTGTCGCAAGTCAAAGGTGTGGAAGCGCACAAAGTGGAGATCAATAATCGCAGGGCGGCTATTACTGTAAATAACAACGAAACCGTGGCCGAGGCGGTAAAAGCAATCAAAAATCTTGGTTATGGTGTTACCACCGTAAAACACACCTTTCCGGTATTGGGCATGTCTTGTGCTTCCTGCGCTAGCAGTGCCCAAACTATCGTAGAGCATGAACCGGGAGTGGTCAACGCATCCGTAAACTTCGGTACGGGAAACCTTACTGTTGAGTACTTACCCAACATGACCGATGCTGCAAGACTGCAAAAAGCGGTTCAATCTGTCGGTTATGACCTGTTGATAGAAGATGAAACCACGCAGCAGGAAACATTGGAAAATATCCACGCCGAGAAATTCCAAAAGCTCAAAAAGAAAACTATTTGGGCGGTTATACTGGCCTTACCCGTTGTAGTAATCGGCATGTTCTATATGGATATGCCCTATGCCAATGAGATCATGTGGCTTTTCGCCACTCCTGTAGTATTCTGGCTGGGAAAGGATTTTTATATCAACGCGTGGAAGCAAGCCAAACACCGCTCGGCCAATATGGATACCCTGGTCGCATTGAGTACCGGTATTGCATACCTGTTCAGCGTCTTCAATATGCTATTCTCCGACTTCTGGCATCAGAGGGGATTGCATGCACATGTATATTTTGAAGCCGCAGCGGTTATTATCGCCTTTATCCTGTTAGGGCGATTATTAGAAGAAAAAGCCAAGGGTAATACTTCCACAGCAATCAAAAAACTGATGGGTCTGCAACCCAAAACCGTAACAGTAATACGACCCGACGGAATCGAAGAACAGGTCGCCATCGAAAATGTCAATATAGACGATATCATTGTTGTCAAACCCGGAGAAAAGATTGCGGTGGACGGTATAGTAACGTCCGGTAATTCCTATGTAGATGAGAGCATGCTTAGCGGTGAGCCTGTACCTGTACTGAAAGAAGAAAACGAAAAAGTATTTGCAGGTACAATCAACCAAAAAGGAAGTTTCCGGTTCAAAGCGGTAAAAGTCGGCAAGGAGACAATGCTTGCCCAGATCATCAAAATGGTGCAGGATGCGCAAGGAAGTAAAGCTCCCGTACAAAAACTGGTCGACAAGATTGCCGGTATTTTCGTTCCCATAGTCATTGGCATTGCCATTCTCTCATTTATCCTATGGGTGCTTTTAGGCGGCGACAACAGTGTAGTACAGGGATTACTGGCTGCCGTTACGGTATTGGTAATTGCCTGTCCATGTGCATTGGGACTGGCTACCCCTACCGCTATTATGGTGGGTGTAGGCAAAGGTGCTGAAAATGGCATTTTGATCAAAGATGCTGAAAGCCTTGAGTTAGCGAAGAAAGTAAATACCGTTGTATTGGATAAAACCGGTACGATCACCGAAGGCAGGCCGCAGGTAACGGATATCCAATGGCTGAATAATAATGATTCCACCAAAGATATCCTGTTCAGCATCGAAAAACAATCGGAACATCCATTGGCTGAAGCGGTGATAAAACATTTGGAAGGTGTAGCGATCACTCCCTTGACAAAGTTCGACAGTATCACCGGAAAAGGAGCAAAAGCCGATCATAACGATGAAACCTATTTCACCGGCAACAAGAAACTATTGACGGAGAACAATATCACTATCTCAGATGATTTATTGAAATATGCCGATGAATGGGGAAATCAGGCCAAGACCGTTATCTGGTTCTCAAATAGCAAGCAAGCACTTTCGGTAATTGCGATTTCCGACAAGGTCAAAGAGACATCGATCGAAGCTATCCGGCAGATGCGGGATATGGGCATCGACCTCTATATGCTGACCGGAGACAATGAAACCACGGCCAAAGCTATTGCACAACAGACAGGCATTCATCATTACAAGGCAGAAGTATTGCCTCAGCACAAAGCCGATTTTATCAAGGAACTGCAGCAGCAAGGCAAGGTAGTAGCTATGGTCGGAGATGGCATCAACGACAGTACGGCACTTGCTACTTCGGATGTAAGTATCGCCATGGGGAAAGGAAGTGATATCGCGATGGATGTAGCCAAGATGACCATCATTTCATCCGACCTCACCAAGATACCGCAGGCAATACGACTGTCCAAACAAACTGTAGCGACCATTAAACAAAACCTGTTTTGGGCATTTATCTATAATACGATTGGTATCCCGATTGCAGCAGGCATCCTCTACCCCATCAATGGCTTCCTGTTAAATCCTATGATTGCAGGAGCGGCCATGGCATTGAGTAGTGTCAGTGTGGTAACCAACAGCCTGAGATTGAAATGGAAAAAGATCAATTCATAACTTATAACTCATAGTTAGAAAAATGGAAAATAAAAAACTTCAATTCAAGACAAACATCAATTGCGGGGGATGTGTTTCCAGAGTAAAACCCGGTCTGGATAGTACGGAAGGTATCCGTGAGTGGAATGTGGACATCGATAATCAGGACAAGATCCTGACCGTACAATCCGAAGGTATCACTGCAGACGAGGTAATCGCCATCGTCCAAAGCAAAGGATTTAAGGCAGAAGCTTTAGATTAAGCTGAATAAGCAACCGATAAACTTGTTTGATTTCGATGTGGTCTTCCGGATTTCATCCAAATCAAGCAAGTTTTTATTTTAATTGATATCCTTTCCGGGATAACCGGCAACACCTATTATCATTTCAAAACTACAGGATGGGAACCATCTCCAGAATAAGTTCCTTATAGACTAGAAATATTATACCATACTTGCAAAAACACGAATTATTCAAATTTATTGAAGTTATAATTACAATAATGACTATATTTTCGGTGTATTGAAATCATAATTACAAAAAACATGAGGAAAAATCAGAGAGTCAATATTTCTCACAATCAGATTTCGGAATATATTCTACGTTTTTTTCTTTGTGGCTTTATAATTCTTACATCTTTTTCAAGACCTTCTCAAACGTATTCAGATTACGGGAAGTGAAAGTATCTTTTAAGTTTTTCCGTCCTAATATTTTCCCGAATTCAGACTCCAATGTGTTTCCTTTCGGTACTCTCCAATAGAAATTGTTTGCTGCTATCAAACCCCTTTCTTCTTCCGTTTTTTTCGACTTTTCAAATTCTTCCATCAGCGTTTTTTCAATGCCTGCAATGCCTGCAAAACCATAAATGTGAAAATCGGGATTGGCATCAAATGGATTTTCAGTAAAAATAGTTTCAACCTCGGTTTTGTCTTTTATGAAAAGAAAAGCATCGTAATTGAAGTGTGTGGACATAGCTTTTTCCAGCAGTGCTTTTAACTCATCTTTTTTCTTATCGGATGAGAACAGGATATTGCCTGATGCCAGGACGGACGACACGTTTTCCATGCCCGTTTTTTCAAATACGGAACAGACTTCTGCCATTTTCATATTCGTTCCTTTTACGTTTACCCCACGCAAAAAGGCACAGAAAGTGGGTTTATTTTCAGTAGATTTTTTCATGATTTAAAATTTAATCCCGCTTCTTCCAATGCTTTTCTGAATGCTGGCAAGGAAGCCTTGCCGATGCCGTGCAACGAAAGAATTTCTTTTTCAGTATGCCCTGCTAATTTCTCAATAGTATCAATGCCATAGTGCAACAAAGCATTTCTTGCAGGATTGCCCACTAAGGCAAGGAAACCCGAAGTCGGTTCTTTCAGCTTTTCACAAACGGGACAGGTAGGACAGTCGCCGCTTTTATAGTATTTGTGCCCTTGCGGACAGATGCGTGGTGTTCTGGGTGTTAGCATTTTCCTCTATTCTTTGTTTTTGTAAATTCTGAAGGACTTCCCATTATAGTTCATTTCAGCCGTTCTAGTTTTCCTTTCCGTTTAATAAGGTTTTTGTAATCCCATTGGATTTCCCTTGATTTTTCGAGCCACCGCTTTAAGTCTTCGGTGTTGATTTCTTCGACCGAATTGTAGAATATGGAAGCGTCTTTGAATTTTGTTCCTTTCACGTTTAATCCGTCTTCGTCAAAATCTGCTCCGCTCCAGAACATCAGCCGTATTCCGGTTTTTTGTCTGCTGTAACCGACTGTCGGGTTTCCGTCCAAGAACCAAATGGGATGTCTGTGCCAGATTTTGCATTCGGCTTCGGGAAGATTTTTGTTTATTTCCTCAAAAAGCAGACGGCAGATTTCCCTGTCATTTCCCGATTGGCTGTCATTGTAATTTTGAATATCCGTGCTCATCATTCTCATTTCTCGCAGACTTCTTTCAGTTTTTGCAATGCTTTCGGGTAGTTTTGGTTGAAATAATCTGCATAGCTTTCGACAACATCAATATCAACGGTAAGGATCGTGATGCCGTTGTTTTCCTCAAAAGTGTAATTCTCAAGACCGCCTGTCCATTGCTCTACCTGTTCGCCCGAAGTGATTTCTTTATCCCCGTCCAGTATTCCCGTGGAGCGGATAGAAACGAATTTGTTGGGATTGTTTTCGACAATTTCGGCTATCATTCCGCCTTTTTTACCGTTTTCGTCCGTACCGATGAACAGGATTTTCGAGCCTTTTTCCCAAGTTCCCTCAAAGGTCGAACCGGGGTGAAACAGCGATGTCCAGTGCTCGTAGGTCGTTTTATCGTCCAGCCCGAGCATCGTGCGGTACACCTTTTCGGCAGGGGCTTTTATCTCGGTTTTGAACTGTACCCTTTTCCTGGCAGCGGCAGTGGGAGAGGGCTGTTTTTCCACGATCTCTTTCAGGTTTCGTAAACCTTTGTCGAAGTCCT
>WPCJ01258019.1_pt1 | contig 71718 bp, 63 predicted proteins | sample 5399831 | NCBI WGS metagenome assembly WPCJ01 (sample SAMN12869470, study PRJNA574797) | sludge metagenome | isolation source: wastewater treatment of pH10 | place: China:Beijing | collected 2019-05-20
TGGGTCGCCATCGGCCGCCGCGAGGCCGTGGTCGTGGCTGTGGTCATCCCCGTCACCATCCTGCTGACGCTGTTCGCCTCCTGGGCGATGGGCTATACGCTGAACCGTGTCTCGCTGTTCGCGCTGATCTTCTCCATCGGCATCCTGGTCGACGACGCCATCGTCGTCATCGAGAACCTCGCCCGCCACTGGGGCATGGGCGACGGCCGCGACCGCAGGACGGCGGCCATCGAGGCGGTGGCCGAGGTCGGCAACCCGACCAGCGTCGCGACGCTGACCGTGGTGGCCGCGCTTCTGCCGATGCTCTTCGTATCGGGCATGATGGGCCCCTATATGAGCCCGATCCCGGCCAACGCCTCGGCGGCGATGATCTTCTCCTTCTTCGTCGCCGTCATGGTGACGCCGTGGCTGATGCTGAAGGTGGCGGGCAAGGCTGCCGTCCACGGCCATGGCGACCATGCGCAGGGCGGCGCGCTCGGGCGCCTCTATGCCGCCGCCGCCCGCCCGGTGCTGGCCTCGAAGGGCAGAAGCTGGCTGTTCCTGCTCGCCGTTGGCGTGCTGACGCTGGGGTCGCTGGCGCTGTTCTACACCAGGGACGTGACCGTCAAGCTGCTGCCCTTCGACAACAAGTCGGAGCTTGCCGTCACCATCGATTTGCCCGAAGGCTCATCGGTCGAGGATACCGACGCGGTGGCGCAGCGGATAGCCGCCATAGTGCTTCAGCTGGAGGAGGTGAACTCCGTCCAGACCCATGCCGGCGCTGCGGCGCCCTTCAATTTCAACGGCCTTGTGCGGCATTATTTCCATCGCCTCGAGCCGCAGATGGGCGAGGTGGCCATAAACCTGAAGCCGAAGGCCGAACGCTCGCGCGCCAGCCATGACATCGCCCTCGATATCCGCGAGCGGATCGCGGCCGTGACCGCACCATCGGGCACGGTGCTCAAGGTGGTCGAGCCGCCGCCCGGCCCGCCGGTGATGGCGACGCTGCTGGCAGAGATCTACGGACCCGACGCGGAGACGCGGCGCAAGGTGGCCGGAAAGGTCGAGGCCGCTTTCCGCTCCGTGCCCTATATCGTCGACGTCGACAATTCCTACGGCACCGCTCCGCGCCGGCTGCGCGCCACCATCTCCAGCGACGACCTCGAATTCTTCCGGGTCGAGGAGGGCGACGTGCTCGACACCATCGCCATCCTGGGTGGCGGTACGACTGTGGGCTATTCGCATCGAGGTGAGGGTCGCCAGCCGATCCCGATCCGCATCGAGCGGCCTAAGGGTCAGCGCAGGCTGGACGAACGCTTCCTGACCACTCCGATCCCCGCAAACGTGCTGCCGGGCGATCGCGGTGTGGTGGAGCTCGGCGATGTGGTGCGGGTAGCCGAAGAGCAGGCTTCGCTGCCGGTCTTCCGCCGCAACGGCCGCGCCGCCGAAATGGTGACGGCCGAGCTTGCGGGCGCGTTCGAGGCGCCGCTCTACGGCATGATCGCCGTGCAGCAGGCTATCGACGCCCAGGACTGGACCGGCCTCCCGAAGCCTGTGATCTCGCTGCATGGCCAGCCGCAGGACGAGAGCGCGCCGACGCTTCTGTGGGATGGCGAGTGGGAAGTGACCTGGGTGACGTTCCGCGACATGGGGGCGGCCTTCATGGTGGCGCTACTCGGCATCTACATCCTCGTCGTCGCCCAGTTCGGCTCTTTCAAGGTGCCGCTGGTCATCCTGACGCCGATCCCGCTGACCTTCATCGGCATTCTCGGCGGCCACTGGCTGTTTGGAGCGCCGTTCTCGGCCACGTCCATGATCGGCTTCATCGCGCTTGCGGGCATCATCGTGCGCAACTCGATCCTGCTGGTCGACTTCATCCGCCATACCGATCCGGCGGGGCGGACGCTGACGGAAATCCTGATCGAGGCGGGCTCGATCCGCTTCAAGCCTATATTGCTCACCGCGCTGGCGGCAATGATCGGCGCGGCGGTGATCCTGACGGACCCGATCTTCCAGGGGCTGGCGATCTCGCTGTTGTTCGGGCTGGCTTCGTCGACGCTTCTCACCGTGCTAGTCATTCCGGCGATCTACCGTACGCTCAGGGGTTGACCCGTTCCGTGCCTGCCTGACCGTCACAACAAGTCTGCGCAATTGCCATGCGGTTGCCGCCATTGGGTCTTGCTGACGCCATGGAGGCTGCGTCATAAATCGCGAGGGTTGGTCGAGGGCTGGGGTGGCATGAGGCTGGCAGGGAATCTTCTACGGTATTTGTGTGCGCGGGCTTTGCTCGCTGCCTGCCTGTTGGCGTGCGTCGTGTCGGTCGCGCCGGCGCAGGACCAGCGGGCGCTGCGCGGCGTTGCCATGGTGATCGGCAATTCCGACTACAAAAACCTGCCGGCGCTCCCCAATCCGGCGAATGATGCGCGCGCGGTGGAAATGCTGCTCAACGCGCTCGGTTTCCAGACCGAACTTGCATCCGACCGCGATGCGCGCCGCCTGCAACGTGATCTCGATATCTTCGTGGAGGACGCAGCTGGGGCCGATGTCGCCGTTCTCTACTTCGCCGGCCACGGCATAGAGGCCGGCGGCGAGAATTTCCTTGTGCCCGTGGATGCCGACCTGTCGGCGCTCGATGCGGCCGACGAGCGGCTGGTGCCCTTGTCGAAATATGTCCGCGAGCTGCAGAAGACCGTGCCCGTCACCATCATCCTGCTGGATGCCTGCCGCACCAACCCGTTTCCGCCGGATGCCATGGTGCGGCTGGACGGCAATGCCGCGCCGGTAGCGATGGCGACGGGCGGGTTGGGCGAAAGCCGCTCGGCCGTGTCGCTTCGCGAAACCACGCCTGCAGGCGGTGCGGCGCAGAATTTCGGCACGGTTATCTCCTTTTCCGCGGAGCCTGGCGCGGTGGCGCTGGACGGTGCGCCGGGTGAGAACAGTCCCTATGCGGCAGCCATCCTGCGTCATCTCGACATCATGGCCGGCGAAGAGTTCGGAACCGTCATGCGCATGGTTGCCGAGGAAGTTTTCCTCAAGACTGCCGGCCGGCAGCGCCCATGGATCAACGAGAGCCTGCGGAGGCTGCTCTATTTCGGCAAGCCGGCAGAGGCGACTGCCGGAGTCGAAGGGGATATCCTCAGCGAACGACGCAAGCTGCTGATCACCATATCCGACCTGCCCACGCAGGGCCGGCAAATGGTCGAGCGTGTCGCCGGCGACAACGGTGTGCCGATGGACGCGCTGTTCGCCATGCTGGGTAAGCTTGGCCAGAGGATGCCCGACGATCCGAAGCAGCTCGACGTCTTGTTGCGGCGGCTTGCGGACGACGTGAAACGCGTGCTGGCGGAGCGTAGCGCCTTGCGCACCACCGACCCGGAAATAACGCGGCTGAAGGCGCTTGCCGTCGAGGCGACGAGCGAAGGCGCGCTGATGACTGCGGTTTCGCTCTGGGAGCAGGCGAAGGCGAGGGTCGGAGAGCTGAAGGAAGCATCGATCGACGGGATCGAGGAGGATTTGCGCCTGCGTCGCATCGAATTCGCACAGGTCTATGCCGGAACCGCTGAATCAAAGGTGCTGGCCCTGGATCATCTCGGCGCGGCGGCCGATTTCGAGCTTGCGGCCAGGGAAGTCTCGCGCTGGGACGAGGCGCTGGAGCGCGGCTTCCTGCTGAAACAGGCGCAGGCGCTGATCGACCACGGCAGCATCAGGGGCGACACCCCCGCGCTGGAGAGTGCGGTCCGGCTTCTGGACGACATGCAGGAGCAGGGCAATGATGCAGCCTTCACGCAGACCGTGAAGCTGGCGCTGGCCGACGCGCTGGCCGAACTCGGCAACCGCCAGACCGCCGCGGATACGCTTCAGCGGTCTGTCGCCGTCTATCGCGATCTTCTCGACGCGCCGTCCTTCTCGGCGACGATCGACCGCGGAACGCTTCTTCGCCGGTTGGCCGGAGCGCTGGCGAACCTAGGTCGCCGCGAGGTCGGTACCGTGCGCCTTGAGGAGGCTGCAGGTGTCCTGGAGCAGGCGCTTGTGCTGGAGCCGCGCGGTACCGCGCCGCTTCTGTGGGCGTCGATCCAGATGGATCTCGGCCAGGTTCGTACCGATTTGTGGGAACGCGGGCGGGACAATACGCAGATGCTGGAGCAGGCGGCCGGGCATTTCCGCACGGCGCTGGAGGAACTCGGCGAGGACCAGACGCCGGCGCTCTGGGCTGCGGCTGAACTCGGCCTAGCGCGGACGCTGCGAGCCGGTGCCATACGCGACGGAGACGGCGCGGAGAACGCCCTCGCCGAATCGCGTGCGGCCGCTGATGCTGCGCTTCGCGTGTGCCGGCGTGACGCCTATCCCGTCTGCTGGGCTTCCGCCAATCATTCGCGGGCCGTGGCGCTCTATCTGCAAGGTGCCCGCGCTGACGATCAGACAAGCCTGTTCAGCCTCTTCCGCCAATCGATGGACGCCTTTGGCGAAGCGTTCGAGGAGAAGCGGCTGGATATGTCGCCTGTCGACTGGGCCGGCACTTATGCGAGCCGCGCCGACATGCTGAAGAAATTTGCGGACAACTCCGCGGCGGGCATCCGCGTGATCTACATGGCCGAGGCCGTGCGCGCCTATCGGCAGGCGCTCGACGTCATCAACGTCCGCGACCTGCCCGCCCTGTGGGGGACATTCCATAGCAGCATTGCAAGCATACTCACCGAGATGGGCTATACGGACGACCGTGCGGACAAGGCCACCGGCTATCGGCAGGAGGCTATGCGTCACCGGCGTGCCGCTCTGGAAGGAGTGTCGCGCCAATCCGACCCTCTCCTTTGGGTCGAGCGAAAGGTGGCTGTGGCGGCCGCCGAGCGGCTGGTCGCCGTCAACGAGTCTCCGGTGAATGCGGGCTTGCTGGAGCAGGCGATAGCTGGCCTGCGCGAGGCGATCGAAGCAAGCGGTGGGGCAGGGGCCGGTGCTGCGCGCGCATATTCCGATCTGGGGAGCATCCTGAAGCTCTGGAACGGCGATCCGCTCAAGCTCGCGGCGGCGCGTCAGGCGTATGTCGATGCTTGGTCGAACGATGCCGCCTATCGCACCGGCTTTGCCGGCCGATCTGCGCAGGGCAATATAGACAGGATCGAATCCGATCTGTCCAAGATAACGGCCGACCAACTTGAAGCCGCCATACCGGCGCTGCGGGCGCGGCTTGCGGCGCAGGAGCAGCCTGCTTCGCAAGGGAAAAACAGGCAGGATCGGATCGCCCTTGCCGTGTTGCTCAAGGCACAGGCCAGGGGCCTCAATAACGCGGCGCTTGCCGACGCCAGCGCCGAGACTTTTGCTGCGGCATTCGAAGGAGGAATGTCGCCGTTGCAGGCCGGATGGCTGCGACTGGAGCGCGCGGCTGCACTACGGTACAAGGCGGATATCACGGATTCAGCCGCTGACATCAGGACAGCGACCGACGCCTATGCCGAAGCGCTTGCCACGCTGCCGGCTGACGACGCGCCACAGGCCTATTCCGACGCCAGCATGGAACGCGCCCGGATGCTGGCCGACAGGCTCGCCCCGAAGGAGAATCCGGTCGAAAACTACAAGGCTGCCGTCGCTGGCTACCGCGACGCGCTTGCCCATCTAGAGGATGACGATTTCGGTGCCGAGGCCGGCACGCTGAACTGGAACATCGCGGACGCTTCGCTGAATGCGGCACTCTATGGAGCCGAGGCAAGCTACGCCAAGGCGGCCGCCGATTGGTACGGCGCCCAGATGACGGACATCCAGCCGGACAGCCGCTATTTTGCGGGCGCCAAGGAAAAGCTGGCGCAGGCGCTGACCGAACTTGGCAACCAGACCGCCGAGATCGAGCCTCTGCGACAGGCGGCAACCCATTATGCGGATGCCGTGGCCGCTTATGAGCGCGAGGGCAAGACGATCGAGGCCGTCTATGTGCGCAGCAATCGCGGCCGCGCCCTCTATCTGGCAGGCCGTGTCTCCATCGACGCGTCCGATTTCGCGGCCGCCGCCGAGGAGCTTGGCCGCTTCATCGGCGCCGTCCCGCGCGAGCAGAACCCGGGCGGCGTGACCTGGGCCGAGGAATATCTCGCGGCCAGCCTTGCCTCCAGGGCGGTTATCGAGGGAAGTGACGCCGCCGCCGCGACAGTGCTTTATGACAGGCTTCTTGCCGCCGCGTCGCGCGAGACCAACGAGGCCTATTGGGCTGCAACGACGTCCAACAAGGCGTTTACGCTTGCACTGACCGGCGCGAAGGCCACCAGTCCGGCCATGCTGGAAGAGGCGGACAGGCTTGCCCTCGCAGCCATCGAGATTTTCACGAGGACCGCCGACCGTACAGGCGAGGGCTATGCGCGCCTGGCCCGCTGTCTGGCACTACCGCAACTGGCGGCCCTGCGGCGCGATGCGGTGTTCGCGGGGGTCGGTATGGAGAACTGCATCACCGCCCGGAACCTGCTGGAGAAACAGGACGATCCTTTTGCAGCATGGGTGGCCAATAAGGGAACCGCAGAGGCGGAGCGTATCGTGGAGAGCATGAAATGATCCCCCTTCGCGTGAAAACCATCGCAGCGGCCGCTATCTTCGGTCATTGCGCGATATCGATACCCCCGGCGACGGCCCAGTCCGGCCTGCCGCGCACTGTGCTGATGGTGACCTACAAGGTGGCGCCGGAAAACCGCGAGGCGTTCATCGGATGGATAGCCGATTTCCGCACGGCGGTCGAAAAGCTGATCGGTGAGGGCAGGCTGTCGCCGACCGACCTGTGCGCCTACAAATCCTGGCGCGTTCTCGGTCCCGACGCCGCCGGCCTCAACGAGGATTTCGTGTTCGTTTTCGAGCCGGTGATCCCGATCGCCAACTACAGCATAAGATACTATCTGACGCAGGCGCTGGGAGATGCCGAAACCGCCACCCGGATGATGGAGTTCGACCGGCTTGCCTCCGATCCGGAGACCTTCTACGCAGCGCCCCTTACCAAGGCCGATGCCGTGGATCTGGGCGAGGTGTGCGAGTTCTGACCGATCCTGCAGGTCGGAGTCAGGTTCTCGGCGGCATCGCGCCCGCCGTCGACCTTCACGCCATCCGTCGCGTTCACTGGCCCGAAGGCCTAGGCGAAAGAGAGAATATCCGAACCTTTCGCACAGTCGAAGGACAACGCGAGATCGCCGCTTTCAGGGTGCCGTAGACCAGACCGGCTCCCTCGTCATGGGAACTCCCGATCCAGCTGCGCTCCTGGCCATGTGTCGGAGTGACCGGCGCAATCGGCAAGGCGGCCCACATTTCTGCGGGCCGCTTCAGTATCAGAAGCAGCCGTAATAGGTGCCGGGACCGTAGCAGAGGCCGCGCGAAACCTCTGCGGATATGTCGTTCGCAAGCCTGGCGATCTCCGCCGATCCTGCGGAAACGGACCTTGCCTTCTCGACAAGTTCGGCCGGAGTGAGCGGGGCCGTCGAGGTGGCGGCTTCCGGCGACAATGTCGCGATCAGTTTCGCGGCGGCGAGAAGCAGCAGAGGGTCACTGCGTTCGACGCCATAGTTTGTGAGCTTCGCCGCGATGTCGATCTGCTCGACGATGCCCGGCGTCAGTGTCTTTTTCTCCTCTGCCCATACATTTGAGGACGTCAGTGGAAGCGCAAGCGCGACCATGGCGAAAACGATCTTCCTCATGTCAGTGTACTCCCCATTTGCTCATCAAAGAGCGCCCCCAAGGCGCCTGAAGATAAAGCCGTGAAAAAACGACAGCAGCAAGGCTGTCGGTCCGGGAGAGTCGATACGCTGTTGGGTTCTCGTCGGATGGCAGGGCATGCGGGCGCGTGCTTCATGCTCCATCTTCCAGAACATGGCAACGTGAAGTCGTATTCAGGCAGTCAGGACAAGCTGTTTCCGCTTCAGAGCGAGTGCTCTGAAGTCTCGAGTTGCCCGTAGTCAACGGGAAAGCGTTTCGGGCCTGTCAGCCTTTGTGGAGCAGCATCGATCATGCGGATGACGTTGGCGAGTTCCGCGTCATCGACGAGTTCGGCTGCTTCTGCTATCGGGAACCATCGCCGCTGCCTGTCCCCGCGCTCCGGCCAGTGCGTCAGCGTGCCACGTACGCGAAACGGAAACAGGCTCACGCGACATCGTCGAAACGCGCCCTCCCTGCTTTCCTTCATGTAGTGATAGTCCGCCAGCGACGATGGCCAGACCTCGCCGATCACGCCCGCTTCCTCGAAAGCTTCAAGCGCGGCAGCCATGTAAGGCGCCCGGCTTTCGACTGGCCACCCCTTCGGCACTATCCAGCGCCTACGCCGTCTCGAGGTGATGAGAAGCAACTGGATGGCTCCGCGCTTGTCCTTTCGCCATGGCAAAACGCCATACTGCTGGCTCACGTCGTCTGGGCAATCCGCCGTGAAGGAAGATGCTTCGTATTGTATCGTCTTCAAGGGCCATACTCCTCGAAGTGGAAAAGAGGTGTCGCTTTGCCATGTATCGTGCCGGGCGGCAGGTTGTCGGCGGGTTGCGTGGTGCACCACGGGCAGCGGTAGGCGGCACGCGGCAAACGACGATTGCACGAATTACAGAACCTTGAAGGATGTGGGAGTCTCATGTTCACGCTCCATTGAAGCGACGTTCTCACGTCGCTGGAATGAACCGCATTTTCGGATTAGCTCCCGGAGCGAGATATGTGCGGCGTTAGAAGGACAGGATACCGCTCCGGGCTGAAGAACGTGCTTCGCCCGCGAGCCTCGACATCCTGATGAACGTTTTCATGCACATGTTTACTACCTAGTTACAGCATGCTCGCCTTTCAAGCGGCCAAAGTGCTTTGAGGCGATTTTTTTGGTTTTTTTCAATAGTTTGACTTTTGTGTCCGGCCGGCCGATATTGCTTGTCATGCAAATGCGCCTTCATTTGGCCGGCCATCTGATCAGGTACCGCCTGCTTATCGGCCGATAGCCCTGGTCCGGACTTCCCACGAGCGGAAGCCGCACCAGGGATAAACCTTCATCCGTCATTTCAACGATTTCGGACGCGCGGAACCGGGACGGTTTTCGTTGCGTTCAGGAATACAGAAGGGTGCCAAAAATGGCCGCGAGGAAAGGTAACCGCGAAGCACGCAAGCCGAAGCAGACGAAGGAACGGAAGACCGATACGGGCTCGATTTCCTCCTTGAAGCCCGGGTCCGTTCTGATCGGAAGGAAAAAGTAGCAGCGGGACCGTACTTCCGGGGCAATGATTGATCTTGTTCGTCTCACAACGCCGGCTGCCCCATGGCGCCGGCGCAATCGGGTATGGCATGACACTTTGGAGCGAGCTGGCAAGAGCCGGCACCGCCGCGGGCGACGACATCCTCCTGCGGCGAAAGGGCGACATCTACGAAATCCGGTTCAACGGGCTGGAGTTGATGTCCAATTTCAACCATCAGTCGGAAACCGTGCTGGCCGAACGCAGCCTGCGGCTGCATGGCCGCGCCGCGCAACGCGTGCTGATCGCAGGGCTCGGCATGGGCTTCACGCTCAGGACGGCGCTCGACTATCTCGCGGCAGATGCGCAAGTGACGATATGCGAACTTATTCCCGAGATCGTTCAATGGAATCGGGAACATATCGGATCTCTGGCTGGACATCCGCTGCGCGATCCGAGGGTGCGCATTGTCGTGGATGACGTGCTCAACGTTCTGGGACGCGCCGGCGAGCATTACGACGTCGTCCTCATGGATACGGACAATGGCCCCGATTTCACCGTGCGGGAAACCAACAGCGCGATCTATGAGGATGACGGGCTGGAAGCTGTGCTTCGGTCCCTCGCTCCCGGCGGCGTGGCGAGCTTCTGGTCCGCCACCGTCTCGGAGGAATTCGAGGCCAGGCTGGACCGGATGCCATGGCGTTGGAAGCGCGAGGATGTTTGTCTCATCGGTGGGCGGGCAGACGCATTCCACCACCTCTATTTCGCGCAGCCGGACGATCTCGGCGCCAGCGTGGAACGAGAGGCGGTCGGCCGCTGGTTCAGCGCATGACGGGCTTTCGGCCCAAAGAAACGGGAATTGTTCTCAAGCGGCGCGAGGGCCGGGATCGTCATCGTCCGGATCGGCGGGAATTGCACGTATGGCTCGCGGGAAGGCGATGACGTTCGCAGTGCTGGCGGCACCATTGCCCTGATCGGAAAGTGCGTGATCACTCCCGATCCTCGCCTCGGCTTCCGGCTGCGAGAGGATATTTTCGACGGTCAGTGTCTCTGAAGTGTCAGAACCCGGTTCGACGGTAATCGCGTCTCCCTCGGCCAGCCCAAGGAGGGCAAGGCCTCTCAGCGTATGTATCGCCAACGCGAAAGGGGGAAGATTCCCGTCCTCGCCATGGACGATGATAAAAGGATCGGTTCGGACGCCGTCGATCAGGCAAGTCAACCGCGTGTTGAGAGTGACTACCTCGGGTGGAATATCGTCGCTGAAGAATATCGTGCTGTCGCGCACCTTGCGTTCAAGCAATTGCAGATATGGGCCGCGCGATCCCTTGTACCGCTCCAGCATGGTCTGGAGGATCGCGTGATCCTTCGTGGTCAGTTGGAAGTGAGGCTCCGTCACCATGGCAAATCTCCCGCGGAACGGTGACCGTTCCGACGCCAGTCCGTCTTGGTTGTCTGGATGATCCCCTGGTCCGGGCTGGGCCTGGCCAGGGGTCAGGAGCCTGCGATCAGCGAGCCTGCGTGCAAACAGAAGCGGCAAAGCGGACGCGCAAAGGTGCGCTTGCCGACAGCGTTTCTACCGACAATGTCTTTGGGAAGACAGGTCATTGCATCTGCTCAGGCGATCTCGCCGGAGGTTCGACGCGTATGACGGTCAGTTGGTGACACCGACCGTCATTGGCGACGAAGTCGATCGACTTGCCGACCGGCAGTCCGATAAGCGCCGTGCCGATCGGCGTCAGGATCGATATCTTGCCCTGCGCAATATCCGCATCGGCCGGATAGACCAGCGTTACGCTGCGCGTCACGGCATCGATGCGGTATTCGACGGTCGAGCCCATCTGCACCGTGCCGGACGGTGCGCTGTCTGCCACGCTTGCGCGCTCCAGCTCGCCGAGAAGTTCCTCTGCAAGCTCGGGCCTTCGCTCCAACAACCCGTTGGCAAGCTGCATCAGCCTGTTGTGGTCTGTCCTGCTTACGACGATGTGTGGCCGCGTCATGGTTCTGCTCTCATAAAATCAGGCCGTCCGCGCCAAGCCGGATTGACGATGGACGCCCGCTTACGCTGTAGACGTCGCCTTCGATTAATGTGTCGGAAGATGCTGCACGCCCCGGTCTCGGGAAAAGCCGGGCCGGGGCTGCTATTCTGCGATCGGGTGTGCCCGAAGAATAAGCGTGTGCGTACTCATGCGGATAAGGTCGGGTCGCAGCAGCCAATTGTCAAGGCCGTCCGATCCAGTGGAGACGGCGCTGCGAACTGAACGTTGGCGGGACGACATGCCATGACCGCGCGAAAAGGCGATGATCGCAATCCGCCATTTTGCCTTTCTGCAACGCCGTCTTTATCCAGCGATCCGTAAAACCAAGTCTTGCTCCTTTCTTGGAAGTTTTTTCCGAAAATCCCAAAAAGAAAGCAAAATGTTCCGGTTTGTTGTCGGGCAGACCGCTCTATAACGTTCTTCAAGCGCCGATTTGAGCATGCAGCTTGCGGGCGCTCAACAAATGCAGCTAAAGCGCGGGGCAGAAATCCTCCCGCCAGCTGATGTCATGACCGGTGATCGCCCTCGGCGCCGGAACTGTTGGAGGTTGTCATGAAGTTTCTGTCACGTCGTCTTATCCTAGGTCTTGCCCTTTCGCTCGGGCTCCTGCCCTCGTCGTTTTCCTTCGCGACCGAGAAACCCGACACCATCACCATTGACTGGGCAAGCTACAATCCGGTCTCGATGCTGCTCAAGGACAAGGGCTGGCTCGATGAGGAGTTCGCCAAGGATGGCATCGCGGTCAATTGGGTGCAGTCGCTGGGCTCGAACAAGGCGCTCGAATTCCTGAATTCCGGCTCCATCGATTTCGGGTCGAGCGCGGGCGCTGCCGCACTGGTCAGCAAGATCAACGGCAATCCCATCAAGTCGGTCTATGTCTATTCGAAGCCCGAATGGACGGCGCTTGTCACCGGCAAGGATAGCGGTATCAACAGCGTCGCCGACTTGAAGGGCAAGAGCGTCGCCGTCACCCGTGGCACCGATCCGCACATCTTCCTGGTGCGTGCGCTTCAGGGCGCGGGCCTGACCGAGCAGGACATCACCCCGGTGCTGCTGCAGCATCCTGACGGGGCCACCGCGCTGGTGCGCGGCGACGTCGATGCCTGGGCCGGCCTCGATCCGATGATGGCCAATGTCGAGCTTAACGAGGGTGCGCGCCTCTTCTATCGCGACCCCGACGCCAACACCTACGGCATACTGAGCACGCGGCAGGAGTTCCTGGAGCAGTATCCCGATCTGGTGAAGCGTGTGCTCGTCGTCTACGAGAACGCCCGTAAATACGCGCTCGAGCATCCCGACGAGCTCAAGGCGAGCTTCGTTGCGGCGACCAAGCTTCCTGAAGCCGTTGCCGACAAGCAGTTGAACGAACGCACGGACCTGAGCAACGGGGTGATCGGCAAGGCGCAGCGCGAGTCCATCCTTCAGGCTGGCCTCGCCCTGCAGAAGGCGGGTGTCATCGAGGCTGCCGTCGATGTACAGAAAACCCTCGACGATCTGGTCGCCGACGAGTACGTGCAGCCGACGAACTGACGAGGGTTGGCATGGTGCCGCCTGGATGACGCGGTTCAGGCAGCAGCGATGACGTGGACGTCCGATGGCGGTGGCGGAGAGCAGTACAGTTGGAGAGGCGGCGGATCTCGGGCAGAAGCGACCCGGGAGCATGCTTGATCGCTTCAAGGGCCCGGCGCTAGGGCTTCTCCTTCCCCTTGTCGCGGCCATCGGATGGGAGATGGCGGTCCGCCTCGGCTGGTTCACCGGCAGGCTGGTTCCGCCGCCGTCGGTCATCTGGGAAACATTCGTGCAGTTGGCGCAAGGCGGTGCGCTGCAACATCATGCGGCCGCCACTCTGACACGTGTCGCGGTCGGTTTCGGAGCCGGTGTCGTGGCCGGAACGATCGTCGGCGCCGTCACCGGCTATTCGAGCTTCATCAGCCGGCTGCTGGATCCCACGCTTCAGGCCCTGCGCGCAATTCCTTCCATCGCGTGGGTGCCTCTGTTCATACTCTGGCTTGGTATCTTCGAGGCGTCGAAAGTCACGCTGATCGCAGTCGGCGTGTTCTTTCCCGTCTATCTCGGCGTCATGGGCGCGGTGGCCTCGGTCGACCGCAAGATCGTCGAAGTGGGCCGCGTCTTCCGTCTCTCCGGCACGCAGATGGTGCGCCGCATCCTGCTGCCTGCCGTCTTGCCGGCTTACGTCATTGCGTTGCGGTCGGGACTTGGCCTCGGCTGGATGTTCGTCGTCGCCGCCGAATTCATGGGCGCTTCGAAGGGATTGGGCTATCTGTTGATCGACGGCCAGCAACTCGGCAAGCCCGCGCAGATCGTCACGGCGATTGTCGCTTTCGCCATTCTGGGCAAGATAACGGACTGGCTGATCGTCGCCGCGGCGAAGCCCTTCCTGCGTTGGGAAGATCGCTTCGCCGGCCATGTGGTGGCCTGAAATGCTCGTACTCGATCGTGTCGGCAAGACCTATCCCAACGGCGTTCACGCGCTGGAGGGCATCAGCTTTTCGGTCGCGCCCGGCGAGATCGTCGCGGTCGTCGGTGGGTCGGGCTGCGGCAAGTCCACACTTCTGCGTGCGGTCTGCGGCCTCGATACGCCGAGTCGCGGCCGCGTCGTGCTCGACGGCCTGACGATTTCCGCGCCGCATGAGAAGATCGGCGTGATCTTTCAGGAGCCGCGTCTTTTGCCCTGGCTCACCGTTGCCGGCAACGTCGCCTTTGGAATCGAACATCTGCCGCGTGCCGAACGGGAGAGGCGCGTCCGGGCCGCTCTCGTTCGCGTCGATCTTGCAGACAAGGCGAATGCCTGGCCGCGCGAGCTTTCGGGCGGCCAGGCGCAGCGCGTCGCCATCGCGCGCGCCCTGGTGCCGGGTCCGGAAGTGCTCCTGCTCGACGAGCCGTTCTCGGCGCTCGACGCCTTCACCCGTGCCGATCTTCAGGATCATCTGCTTGCACTCTGGGCGGATACGAGGCCGACCCTCATCCTCGTCACTCACGACGTCGATGAAGCCATCGCACTTGCCGACCGCGTCATGGTCATGCGCCCGAGCCCTGGGCGGATCTTCGAGGAGATCGTGACAGGGCTGCCACGCCCGCGTGACCGTCGCTCGGAAGAATTCGATGCCGTGCGGCGGCAGGTCCTCGATTCGCTCGACCGATCGCTGGATCGCGCCTCGGCCCTTGCAATGAGGGAACGGTTGTCCGATGCCGCCTATTCTATCTGAGATCGCTGTCTTACCATAACCGACTGAAAGGATCATGAGATGGACGCTGCCGAACTGCGGGCGATGCAGGCGCCTATCAAGGAACGCTATCGCAACGAGCCGACTGCTGGTCTTATCACGCTGAAGGCGAAGGGTACGCTGGATGACAGCAACATCGCCTGCAAGGTCGAGACGGGGCGTGCTCTGGCAGTCGCCGGTCTGCATCCGGCGACGGGCGGCAGCGGGCTGGAACTGTGCTCCGGCGATATGCTCCTGGAAGCACTCGTCGCCTGCGCGGGCGTGACGCTGAAGGCGGTTTCCACCGCGCTTGAGATACCGCTTCGCGGCGCGACGGTGTCGGCGGAAGGCGATCTCGATTTCCGCGGTACGCTGGGCGTCGCCAAGGACGCACCCGTCGGCTTTGCTGAGATCAGGCTGCGCTTCGATGTCGAAACCGATGCCGAGCAGGAGAAGCTCGACCAGTTGCTGAAACTGACCGAGCGCTATTGCGTGGTCTACCAGACGATCAGGAACGGCCCGAAAGTCGAGGTCTCGCTCACGCGGGCCTGATTGTTGTTGCGCAGGACCACATGAGAGGCCCTGCCGCTCGTCTGGTCAGAGCCGCCTGCGCTAAACATCTTGGTGCCGAGATAGGGTCGATGCCTTTGACGCCGCTTTCAGCGCCGCAGCCGGCTTCATTCATGGCGTGGTGATCCGGGTTTTCTCGGCAAAACCCTGATCACCATTAAGCGCCGCCTGCGCGCGGCGTCAGCATCGGCCAGGTATCGGAGAGCCGATAGCCGTCCGGGAAGGGATCGGCGGGGTCGAGCATGTGCTGCTGCGTTCCCGTGATCCAGGCCCGTCCGGCTAGGGTCGGAATGATCGCAGGCCGACCGTCGACGGTGCATTCCTCCTCGATCGTGCAGTGGAATTCCGTCCCGATGATGGACCGGCCGATGAAGCGGTCGCCGACCTTCATCTGCCCTCTGGCGTGAAGGAGGGCCATGCGCGCCGAGCAGCCTGTGCCGGTGGGAGACCGGTCCAGCTTGCCGGGATTGCACACGACAGTGTTCTTTCCGGCCAACGTTCCGTTCTCCATTTCGACGGCGTTCGTGAACTGGCAGAAGGAAATGTGATCCCAGCCGTTCGTCGGATGCCTGAAGCCGATCTGCTCGTTGGCGGCGGCGGTGATCTTCATCGCCACCTCGGCTATGTCGCGGGCTTCGTCCGGCTCGATCCCGAAGCCGACCGATCGGGCGTCGACGACGACGAAGCTGTCTCCGCCGAAGGCCGTGTCCACGGTCAGCGTGCCCAGGCCCGCCACTTCCAGCTGTACGTCCAGCCTGTCCGCGAAGGACGGGATGTTGCGGACCTTGATCCTCTCGGCCTTGCCGTTCCGGCAGTCGGCGATCACCTCGATCAGCCCGCCGGGCGCCTCGATGGTGAAGCGTGTTTGCGGCTCCTGCATGGGGATGATGCCGGTGTCGAGCAGCACCGTCGCCACGCAGATGGAGTTGGAGCCCGACATGGGCGGCGTGTCGCCCGGCTCCATGATGATCCACCCCATGTCGGCTCTGGGATCGACCGGAGGAACCAAAAGGTTCACATGGCGGAAGACGCCGCCGCGCGGTTCGTTCAGCACGAAGTTGCGCAAGGTCTCGTCCCTGGCGATGAAGCGCGACTGCTCCCAGATGGTCTTGCCGGGCGGCGGCTTCACGCCGCCCACGATCACGTCGCCGACCTCTCCTTCGGCATGGCAACCGACGATGTGGATGGATTTGGTGCTTCGCATTTGCTTCTCCGGAGGCCCTGGGCACGCGGCGTCGTCAACCGTATCAGTTCATCCTTTGTTGCGTCCCTCAAGGGCCTTGATCGCCCGCCGGATCGTCGAGACGACAAAATCCCGTTCCTCGCCGACGAGCGGCAGGCGCGGAGGACGGGTCCATTCGGGAGCGCCGTAGACGAGATGCTCGGCAAGCTTGATGTACTGGACCAGCTTCACATGCGTATCGAGATGGAAGGACGGGGTCAGCAGGCCATAGAGATCGCGCGCTTCCGGATAACGGTTCTGGGCGCAAAGGCCGAACAGTTCGACGCATTCGGCGGGCCAGACGTTGGCCATGCCGGAAACCCAGCCGGTGGCCCCGAGCGCGGAGCTTTCCACGATAAGGTCGTCCACCCCGCACAGGATATCGAAGCGATCGCCATGGGCGATCCTGATGTCGGTGACGCGGCGGATGTCGCCGGACTCTTCCTTGATGCAGACGATCTCAGGCGTGTCGGCGAGCGCCCGCAGCACGTCGACGGTCACGTCGACCCCGTAGGCGATCGGATTGTTGTAGATCATGATCGGAAGGGCCGAGGCGCTCGCAATACCCTTGTACCACTCGGCTGTTTCTCGCGCGTCCGTCTTGTAGCCGAGGCTGGGGAACACCATCAGCCCCTGCGCGCCGTAGCTTTCGTAGAGCTTTGCGTTCGCCCGGGCATTATCGAGTGTGATTTCCGCGAGACCGGAGAGGACGGGCACGCGCCCGGCTGCGGTCTCGACGGCCGCGCGAATGATCGCCTCGCGCTCCGCCGTCGTCATGGAGGCGTTCTCGCCCAGCATCGGCAGGACGATCACGCCCGAGACGCCGTTTTTTACCAGCCGGTGTATGCTGTCGGTGGTCGCCGGGAGGTCCACCTTCCCGTTCTGCGTGAGCTTGGTCGTCACCGCCGGAAATACGCCCGTCCATCTTGTCATCGGTTCACTCCCTCTCGTTGTGTTTTTCTGGCAGCTGACGAGGTACCCTATCAGAACCAGAAGTCGCTGAGGCGATGCCCGTGCGGGTAGGGTGGACGACGTCGAGCTGCTCGTTCACGGTGCCGATCTTCCGTCGGATCAGTTCATGGATGCCGGAACAGTCCCGTTTCCAGGAAAGCCTCGATAGCCCGGCACCATGGCGCGATGTCGATGCCGTTTTGCGCCAGCCAGTCCGGGTTGAAATAGGTGCCGGAGTAACGGTCGCCGCTATCGCAGATAAGTGTCACGAGCGAGCCTTCGCGCCCTTCCTTCATCATCTCGTCGGCGATGGAAAGAAGCCCGAAAAAGTTCGTGCCCGTCGAGGCGCCCACCCGGCGGAACAGGTGGTCGGAAAGAACGTGCGCGGCCGCTATCGAAGCCGCGTCGGGCACCTTGATCATGTGGTCGATGACGGTCGGGATGAAGGACGGCTCGACACGCGGCCTGCCGACACCTTCGATGCGGGAGGAGGTCGTGCAGGTCGCCGTTACATCGTTGTTCTTCCAGGCGTCGTAGAACACGGAATTCTCTACGTCTGTGACGCAGAGACGGGTCGCAAGATTGCGGTAGCGGATGTAGCGGCCGATGGTTGCCGACGTGCCGCCTGTTCCGGCGCCCATGATCACCCATTCGGGCACCGGATGGGTTTCGCGCTCCATCTGGCCGAAGATGCTTTCGGCGATGTTGTTGTTGCCGCGCCAGTCGGTGGCGCGTTCGGCATTGGTGAACTGGTCGAGATAGTGGCCGTTCGTCTCCGCCGCGACACGGGCTGCGGTATCATAGACCTGCGCAGGGCTGTCGACGAAGGCGCAGCGTCCGCCGAAACGCTCGATGACGTCGATCTTGGCCTTGCTCGTGCTGCGCGGCATGACCGCGATGAAAGGCAGACCGAGCAGGTCGGCGAAGTAGGCTTCCGAAACGGCGGTCGAGCCGGAGGATGCTTCCACCAGCGTCGTTCCCTTGCAGATCCGTCCGTTGCAAATGCCGTATAGGAAAAGCGAACGCGCGAGACGATGCTTGAGGCTTCCCGTGGGGTGAGTGCTCTCGTCCTTGAGGTAGACCGAGACGCCCTTGAGTCCTTTGAACACCGGATTGACGAGATGCGTGTCCGCCGAACGGCGTGCGTCGCCTTCCAGTATGCCGATGGCGTTGCCCGCCCATTCCCGGTCGTCGCCGTCGAGCGTCATTCGTTGCCTGCCTGCGGCGTTTTGTGGAGGCGGTACTTGAAGTCGCAGTGGGAGGCGCCCTCCATGACCGTCTGCGTGCGCTCCAGCGTGATGCGCGGGTCGTAGCCGGTGCAGAACACGCCGTCGCGGTTGCACGACAGCAGATGGCCGATATGGCCTATACCCATCGCGCGATAAGTCTCGGCGTAGCGGCAGCGCTTGACGTTGTAGTGGAATTCCTCGTCGGTCGCCTTCGTGACTTCGATCGCGAGGGCATCGTCCTGCGTCCAGAGATCCTGCAATTCCTGGAAGGTCCTCAGCGACGTGCCGCCGGGCGTCCTGGCCGCGAAATCCTTGCCGGCCTTGATCGCCGCCTCGCGGATGGCCGTATCGAGGATGGACTGGGCCTTCTCCTCTCCGATCTGCCGGCACATCTCCGCGTAGATCGGCGCGATGATGCCGGCCTCGATCGTGCGGCGGGAGAGGATACCGATCTCGCCGTCCATGGCGGCGCGGGAGCCGGGGCGTTCGTTGTCATCAGTCATGTCTGTTCTCCTGCCGGGCTCTCCCGTTCGGCGGAACGTAGATGCAGTTGGTCTCCAGTTGCCTGGTTCTCGCCGGAGTCTCTTGAAAGCGTATCCTGCCCTCGGCAAGCGGTACAGGCCTTTGCGGAACTGCCGCGCCGGGCCGGCCTTCGACCGGCATCTCGCCACCCCTGTCCGTCATCGATTACGTCGCTGCGGGGAAGACGACGATCCGGGTGCGAAGCCAGGTTCGCGCGAGGCACGCAAGGGGCGTGCCTTTCGATATCCCGACGCTGCAGGAGCGCCGTGCGACCCGAAGTTGACGTTAAACAGATCGCACCGTACATTTTTGCCGCAGGCCAGACGCTTTGCTGTTTGTCGGGGCGCAAAGAGCGTTTTCGAGGCGCAGGCCAGTGTCCGGCCGTCACTTGCCGGGACATCCATGGAATGAGACCTTTCCGCCTTCTGCTTCTTGTCATCGCAATGCTTTGTCTGGCGACAGGTGCGCGTGCGGCTTCCGTGCTGCAGCAGTATCTGCCGGCTGAGATCGCGTCGGATCTCGTTCCCGGCGCCGATGGGTTCGGGCCGATCCGCAGCGATATCGCCGTCGCGCCCGTCCTGAAGGGCGGCGAGACCGTTGCCTGGGCCTTCATTACCTCCGATTTCGTGGGCACCACCGGCTATTCCGGCAAGCCGATCCACTCGCTCGTGGCCGTAGACAACAATGCGAAGATCGTCGGGGTGCGGCTGGTCAAGCATTCCGAGCCGATCGTCCTGATCGGTATCCCGGAAGCCAAGGTCAAGGCGCTGGTCGCAGGCTATGCCGGCCTCGACCTCATCGCCGAGGCGAAGTCCGGCGGCACGGCGCATGAGGTGGACATCATCTCGGGCGCTACCGTGACAGTGATGGTAATCGACGATTCGATCATCCGGTCGGGCCTCAAGGTTGCCCGTTCGCTGGGCCTGGGCGGATTGGCTGCCGAGCAGGCCAATGCCGGCCCGCAATTCGAACTTGATCCGGATGCGGCCGCGCCCGCCGACTGGTTCGAGGCGGAAGGCGACGGCACAGTGCGGAGGCTGACCCTCGACGTTGGGCAGGTCAACGAAGCTTTTGCGAAAAACGCGGATGCCAGGGCGGCCGAGCGCGCCCTGACCGAGCCGCCGGAGACCGTGTTCATCGATCTGCATGCGGCGCTGGTTTCCGCGCCGCCGATCGCCCAGGGACTGCTCGGTCCCGCCGAGGCGGCGAACCTGAAGGCCTGGCTTGGCGAGGGCGAGCATGCCATCGCGCTGATGGGGCGCGGGCTCTATTCCTTCAAGGGATCGGGTTATGTGCGCGGCGGCATCTTCGACAGGATCGTGCTTATACAGGACGACGTCTCGGTACGCTTCCGCGACCGCGACCATCGCCGCCTCTCCGGTATCGCGGCGGAAGGCGCTCCCGATTTCACCGAGAAGGATTTGTTCCGCATCCCCGCGGGCACCGGCTTCGATCCGACCAAGCCTTTCCGCATCCAGTTGCTCGTGCATCGCGAGGTGGGGCCGATCGAGAAGGTCTTCCACACGTTCGATCTCGCATACCAGCTGCCGCAGAAATATCTGCGTGCCATCGCGCCGCCACCCGCGCCGCCGGCCGAGGCGGTGACCGTTGCCGACCAGAGCGAAGGCGCGGCGCAGGCCGTGCTGTGGAAGCGCATCTGGGCGGATTCGAAGCTGAAGATCGCCGTGCTCGCCGCCATGCTCACGGTGCTGACGGGAGTCTTCTTCTTCCAGACCTTCGTGGTCAGGAACGAGCGTCTTTTCTACGCATTCCGCATGAGCTTCCTCGTGGTGACGCTGGTGTTTCTGGGATGGTACGCCAACGCCCAGCTCTCGGTCGTCAACATCATGGCGCTGTTCGGCAGCCTGGTGAGCGGCTTCAGCTGGCAGGCCTTCCTGCTCGATCCTCTGACCTTCATCCTGTGGTTCTCGCTGGCGGCGGCGCTGCTGTTCTGGGGGCGCGGGGCCTATTGCGGCTGGCTGTGTCCGTTCGGTGCGTTGCAGGAACTGACCAACCAGATCGCGCGCAAGCTACGGGTGCCGCAATGGACCCTGCCTTGGGGGCTGCACGAGCGGCTCTGGCCGATCAAGTACATGATCTTCCTCGGCCTGTTCGGCGTCTCGCTCATCAGCGTGGAGCATGCGGAGCATCTGGCGGAGGTGGAGCCCTTCAAGACCGCGATCATCCTGAAGTTCGTGCGGGCCTGGCCGTTCGTGGCCTATGCTGTGGCGGTTCTGGTCGCCGGTCTCTTCGTGGAGCGCTTCTACTGCCGCTACCTGTGTCCGCTCGGCGCGGCGCTGGCGATCCCCGCGCGGTTGCGCATGTTCGACTGGCTCAAGCGCTATCATGAGTGTGGCAACCCCTGCCAGACCTGCGCCAAGCAGTGTCCCGTGCAGTCGATCCATCCGACCGGTGAGATCAACCCCAACGAGTGCATCAACTGCCTGCATTGCCAGGTGCTCTACCAGTCGACAACCACCTGCCCGGTGGTGATCAAGAAGATGAAATCCCGGGCGAGGCTGGCGGCGAACGTCCCGACGGCGGGGGTAGTCCCCGTCGCCGGCGGCGCACTTCATACCAATCAACCCACGACTTGATCAAAAAAAGGAGATCAGCCATGGAATCAGACAAGAAGAATGGAGTCACCCGCCGGGCGCTGCTCGGTGCGACAGCGGGGACCACGGCGCTGGCCGGCGCCTTCGGCGGCCGTGCCCTCGTCGGCCCCGCGGCTGTCGGCCTGGGAGCCGCGGGAATGTCCGTGGCCGGCACAGGAAACGCAAGCGCGGCGGCGGCTGACGGCACGATACCGCCGGGACAGCTCGACGATTACTATGGTTTCTGGTCGTCGGGCCAGACGGGCGAGATGCGCATCCTGGGCGTTCCCTCGATGCGTGAACTGATGCGCGTGCCGGTCTTCAACCGCTGCTCGGCCACCGGCTGGGGTCAGACCAACGAATCGATCCGCATCCATCAGAGGACGATGACGGAGAAGACGAAGAAGCAGCTCGCCGCCAACGGCAAGAAGATCCATGACAATGGCGACCTGCATCACGTCCACATGTCCTTCACCGACGGCAAGTATGACGGCCGTTATCTCTTCATGAATGACAAGGCCAACACCCGCGTTGCGAGGGTGCGCTGCGACGTGATGAAGACCGACGCGATCCTCGAGATCCCCAACGCCAAGGGCATCCACGGCATGCGTCCGCAGAAGTGGCCGCGCTCGAACTACGTCTTCTGCAACGGCGAGGACGAGGTGCCGCTGAACAATGACGGCACGACGATGCAGGATGTGTCGACCTATGTGAACATCTTCACCGCCGTCGACGCCGACAAGTGGGAGGTGGCCTGGCAGGTCCAGGTTTCGGGCAACCTCGACAATTGCGACGCCGACTACGAGGGCAAATGGGCCTTCTCGACCAGCTACAACTCCGAAATGGGCATGACGCTTGAAGAGATGACCAAGTCCGAGATGGACCATGTCGTGATCTTCAATATCGCCGAGATCGAGAAGGCCATCGCCGCCGGCCAGTATGAGGAGGTCAACGGCGTCAAGGTGCTCGACGGCCGCAAGGAAGCCAAGTCGCAGTTCACCCGCTACATTCCGATCGCCAACAACCCGCACGGTTGCAACATGGCGCCGGACAAGAAGCACCTGTGCATCGGCGGCAAGCTCTCGCCTACCGTCACCGTGCTGGACGTGACCAAGTTCGACGCGCTGTTCAACGACAACGCCGAACCGCGCAGCGCCGTTGTGGCGGAGCCGCAGCTGGGCCTCGGCCCGTTGCACACCGCCTTCGACGGGCGCGGCAACGCCTATACATCGCTCTTCCTCGACAGCCAGGTCGTGAAGTGGAACATCGAGGACGCGATCAAGGCTTTTGCCGGCGAGAAGGTGGATCCGATCAAGGACAAGATCGACGTCCACTACCAGCCCGGACACCTGAAGACGGTCATGGGCGAGACGCTGGACGCATCCAACAACTGGCTTGTCTGCCTGTGCAAGTTCTCTAAGGACCGCTTCCTGAACGTGGGGCCGCTGAAGCCGGAAAACGATCAGCTCATCGACATTTCCGGTGACAAGATGGTGCTGGTGCATGACGGCCCGAACTTCGCCGAGCCGCATGACGCGATCGCCGTGCATCCTTCGATCCTGCCCAACATCAAGTCGGTGTGGGACCGCAAGGACCGGATGTGGGAGGAGACGCGCAAGCAGGCCGAGGCTGATGGCGTCAATATCGACGAATGGACCGACCAGGTCGTCCGCGACGGCAACAAGGTCCGCGTCTACATGACCTCGGTCGCGCCGGCCTTCAGCGTCGAGAGCTTCAGCGTGAAGGAAGGAGACGAGGTCACGGTGATCGTCACCAACCTCGACGAGATCGACGACCTGACGCATGGCTTCACCTTGGGCAACCATGGCGTGGCGATGGAGATCGGGCCGCAGCAGACCTCGTCCGTGACGTTCGTCGCGGCCACTCCCGGCGTCTACTGGTTCTACTGCCAGTGGTTCTGCCACGCGCTTCACATGGAGATGCGCGGCCGCATGTTCGTCGAGCCGAAGGCGGCGTGAAGATGCGTCTGGCTGCCCTTCTTTTCGGCCTGCTCTGCGCCACGCCACTCGTCGCGGCGGAGCGCGAGGTCGCGCCAGGAGAAGGCAGCCTTGCGCAGGCGGTCGCCGAGGCAGCACCCGGCGACGTTCTCAAGCTGGTCGACGGGGTCTACAAAGGCCCCGTCGTGATCGACCGCCCTCTGACCGTCACCGGCCCGCGTGGCGCGGTCGTCGATGGCGGCAACAAGGGCAGCGTCCTCACCCTGACGGGATCGGACATCACTCTGTCCGGCTTCACCGTGACTGGGTCTGGTAATGTGAACCAGGATCTCGACGCCGGCGTGAAGATCGTCCAGGGAGCGGATCGCACGCAGGTGAAGGGCTTGCTGGTCACCGGAAACATGCACGGTATCGACGTGCATGGCGGCCGCGACACGCAGGTCGTCGGCAACGAGATCGTCGGCACGCAGAACCTGCACATGAACGAGCGCGGCAACGGCATCTATGTCTGGAACAGCCCCGGCACGCTGCTTGAGGGTAACTCGATCCGCTACGGCCGCGACGGCATCTTCTCGAATGCCAGCTCCGACAGCTTTTATCGCGGCAACATGATGCGCGACCTGCGCTTTGCCGTGCATTTCATGTACACCCGCAACACCGAGGTTTCGCAGAACATATCGATCGGCAATCATCTCGGCTTCGCCATCATGTTTTCCGACCGCGCTAAGATCCTGAACAACCAGAGCCTGGGCGATCGGGAGCACGGGCTCATGCTGAACTACGCCAACAATGCGGATGTGACGGGAAATCTGGTTCGCGGCGGCGCGAAGAAGTGCCTCTTCATCTACAACGCGCACAAGAACCTGATCTGGAACAACCGCTTCGAAGGTTGCGGCATAGGCATCCATTTCACCGCGGGCTCGGAAAAGAATGTGCTGACCGGCAACGCCTTCATGGGCAATCGCGAGCAGGTGAAATATGTCGGCACGCGCCACATGGAGTGGAGCCATGAGGGGCGCGGCAATTTCTGGTCGGACCATCCCGCCTTCGACCTGAACGGCGACGGTATCGCCGATAGTTTCTACCGCCCGAACGATTTGATGGACCAGATCCTCTGGTCGCAGCCTGCCGCGGCGCTCCTGACGGGCTCCCCGGCGGTGCAGCTGGTTCGCTGGAGCCAGCAGAGTTTCCCTGCCACCCTGCCGGGTGGCGTACGCGATTCCGCCCCCCTGATGCGTCCTTTGTCCATCCCCGTCAGCGCCGAGGCGCAGGCTTTCGAGGCTGAGGTTCGCGGACGTTGGGCGCAAGGAAATACTGATGACCTCGATCCTCGAAATCTCACGACTCACTAAGCGTTTTCAGGCGGTCGAGGCGCTGAGGAATGTCTCGCTGACGCTCGAACCCGGCAAGCGCGTCGCGTTGCTCGGCCACAATGGCGCGGGCAAGTCGACGATGATGAAGATCATCCTCGGCCTGATACCGTTCGACAGCGGCTCGGTTACCGTTTGCGGCGCGGCACCCGGTTCCGCCGAGGCGCGCGCCCGCGTCGCCTATCTGCCGGAGAACGCGTCGTTCCATTCCGCGCTGACGGGCGAAGAGCAGATTCGCTATTACCTGTCGCTGCGCGGCGAAAGCCCCAGGCTGGCGATGGGCCTGCTGGAAAGGGTAGGGCTCGCAAACGCGGCCCGGCGGCGGATAGGCGGCTACTCTAAGGGCATGCGCCAGCGCGTCGGGCTGGCCCAGACGCTGATCGGCAAGCCCCGTCTCCTGGTGCTGGACGAGCCGACATCCGGCCTCGACCCCGTCTCCCGTCGCGATTTCTACGATCTCCTCGACGGGCTGGCGGCGGACGGGGCCGCCATCCTGTTGTCTTCTCACGCGCTGACCGAGGTCGAGGCCCGCACTGACCGGATATTGATTCTTTCCAAGGGGGAACTGGTCGCGGAAGGCGGCCTGGGCGAGCTGCGGGGGCAGGCAGCCCTGCCTGTCGGCCTTTTGGTGACTCCGGCCGCCGGCAGCGAGGCGGCGCTCGCCGGCGTCTTCCCGGAGGCCGTCCGCACCGATGATGGCCGGCTACGGCTGTCATGCAAACAGGCAGAGAAGCTGCAGTTTCTCTCGCGCATTGCGGCGCTCGACGGACAGGTCGCCGATCTGGACGTCATCCCCCCCAGCCTCGAAGACATCTATTCCCATTTCAGCCGGAGGGCCGGACAATGAACCGCGTCCTTGCCACCGCTTTCTGCGAGTTCCGGATCGCGTTCCGCAATCGCTGGGTTGTGATCGCCACCGCGATGATGGCCCTGTTCGCGCTCGTGCTAGCCGCCGCCGGTGCGGCACCCATCGGCGATGTCGGCGTCGACCGCCTGTCCGTTGTCGTCGCGTCGCTCACCTCGCTGTCGGTCTATCTCGTGCCGCTTCTGGCTCTGCTCATGAGCTTCGACGCCGTGGCGGGCGAGGTGGAGCGGGGCACCTTGCCGCTGCTCCTGACCTATCCGGTATCGCGGTTGCAGATCCTGCTCGGCAAGCTTCTCGCCCATGTGGCGATCCTCGCTCTGGCGACGGGGTTCGGCTACAGCCTTGCGGCCCTCGCGGCGATCCTGGCCGACCCGGGCGCGCTGGCGGGGTTGCCGTCGCTGTGGCGGCTGGTCTGGTCGTCGGTGCTGCTCGGAGCGACGTTCCTCGGCGCGGGCTACGCGCTCTCGGCGCTGACCCGGCGTACTTCCAGTGCGGCGGGACTCGCCATCGGCCTTTGGCTGGCGGTCGTCGTTCTCTTCGACCTTGCCTTGCTGGCGCTCATCGTTTCGGATGCGGGCGGCGCGCTTACGACACGCGTCCTGCCGATTGCGCTGCTGTCCAATCCCGCAGACGCTTTCCGCATCTTCAATCTTTCGGCAGCGGAGGCCGTAGCGGCAGCCGGCGGCATCGGCGGCGCGGCCGACGCGATTCCCCTCTGGCAATCCGCCACTTCGATGATGGTCTGGCCGGTCGTCGCGCTTATGCTGGCCTGGGCCGCGTTCAGGAAGGTGACCCCATGAAGAAGCCTGTGACGATCATGCTTCTGGCGGTCCTGCTGGCCGTGGGCGCCTGCAAGGAAGAAGCCAAGCAGGATGTCGCGCCGCAGGAGATGACGGCGCAGACATTGGGACATTACTGCCAGATGAATCTGCTCGAGCATCCCGGACCGAAAGCTCAGGTCCATTTGAAGGGAATGCTCGCGCCGCTGTTCTTCAGCCAGGTGCGCGATGCGATCGCCTTCATGCGCGCGCCCGAGCAGGTCGCCCCGATCCTTGCCATCTATGTCAACGACATGGGCGCTGCCGGCGCTACGTGGGAGAAGCCCGGAGACGGCAACTGGATCGATGCGCAGAAGGCGTTCTTCGTCGTCGGTTCGGCGCGCGAAGGCGGCATGGGCGCGCCGGAGACGGTGCCGTTTGCCGTGCTGGCCGACGCAGAGGCCTTCGCGAAGGACGAGGGCGGGAAGGTGCTGGAACTGTCGGCCATCACCGACGACATGGTGCTCACGCCGGTCGAGCAGGGGCCTGCCCAGGACGTCCAAGGTCAAGACGATGATTTTCAGGGCCGCTTGCGTGCCTTGCCGAACAATGTTGGAGGCTGAAACATGCTGACCCGCCGCCGTTTTATCGCAATTTCCGCCGCCATGGCGGCATCGCCATGGATCGCAAGCGCGCATGCCGCGCCCACGACCCGGCTCTGGACCGGACAGGCGCTTGGCGCGCGCGCCTCCATCCGTCTGGATCACCCGCAAGCCGAGGCGATTTCCGCTCGCGTCCTGGCCGAGATCGACCGGCTGGAGAACATTCTCAGCCTTTATCGGTCGGACAGCGCGCTCAGCCGCCTGAACCGCGACGGCGCGCTGGAGGTTCCTCCGTTCGAACTGCTCGAATGCCTGTCGATCGCAGGCACCGTACACAAGGCGAGCGGCGGGCGCTTCGATCCCACGGTGCAGCCGCTATGGGCGCTCTGGGCCGAAGCGGCGGCGGCCGGAGAGCGGCCGTCCGACAAGGCCATCGGGCAGACATTGCGGCGCGTCGGCTGGGACAAGGTCGTGCTGGATGCTGCTGCCATCACCTTGGAGCCCGGCATGTCGCTTACCCTGAACGGCATCGGCCAGGGATATGTCGCCGACCGGGTCGCGGCATTGCTGGAAGGCGAGGGGCTGACTGACGTCCTGATCGACACGGGCGAGTTCCGCGCCATCGGCGGCCAGCCGGAAGGCGGCGGGTGGCCGATACGGATTGAGGAGGGCGGCCGTCTCAGCCTGCGCCAGCGCGCGCTCGCCACCTCTTCGCCCCTGGGCACCACCTTCGACCAGGCCGGCCATGACGGCCATATCCTCAATCCCGAAACCGGTCTGCCGGTGAGGGCGCTCTGGCGCTCCGTATCTATCTCCGCGCCATCTGCGGCGATTGCCGATGCGCTGTCGACCGCTGCCTGCATGATGCCCGATCGGGTGTCGATCGATCGCCTGACAGGACAGTTCTCAGGCGTCCGTTGCGAGCAATCTGCGGTTACCCCGCTGTAGACGGGCGGGGAGTCGAAGGTAAGGGGGATCTTAGCTCCGTAGGTCCTGCATGCGAGGCGGGCCGGTCTTGTTCGATCCGGGCGGCTTCCGCAGGGGCAAACATATCGCCTGCTCAGGCGTTGCGGATCGTTCATATAACTGAACGCAACGTTTAATCGAACTGGCTATTCCGAACGCCAGATTCTTCTTAGTCTTCACACAATGCGTCCCTCAGGGGAGCCGCATGAAGACCAGAAGTCTCATGGGTCGAACATGGAAGCCGCAAGCCACCTTTCGACGTTCAGTCGTGTCACATGCCCGATAGATCGCCGGGTCCTGCTCGACGTCATCCAACGCGATGCGGTGCGCAACAGCGCAAGGAACACTAGGCCGGGACGGTGCCCCTGATCGGGTCGTCATGTCTCGCCAACACGTAAGCCAGCAGCACAAGAAAATCTGGAGGAGAGCAGGTGGACTGCAAGCATAACGGCAATGGACGGGCAAGAAGCGCCGGCGTATCCGACCGCATTCTTAAGGTCATCGATCAGATCGAGGCGGGCGTCAAGGATATGCAGAGCGGCTGGAACCTGCCGCGCGAATGCTACATCGACCAGGAGTTTTACGACTTCGAGCAGGAAGCCGTCTTCATGCGAAGCTGGCTGTGCCTCGGCCGGGTCGACGAGATCAAGAATCCTGGCGATTTCGTCCGTATCGACATGGGCGACGAGCCTCTCGTCATGGTCCGCGACCAGAACATGGAAATCCGTGTATTCTCGCCGATCTGCGCGCATCGCGGCCATCTGCTTTGCGAAGGCTCGGGCAATACCGGCCGGCTGTTCCGCTGCCCATTCCACGCCTGGACCTACGGCCTGGACGGTCACCTGATCGCCGCTCCGTCGATGAACGACACGATCGGACTGAAGACGCTCAAGTCGGAAGCCCATCTCCCCTCGCACAAGGTGGAGATCTGGAACGGGTTCGTGTTCACCAACCTCGACCCCAACGCCAAGCCGCTGACGCCGACGCTGCACAAGCTCACCAAGGCGCTGGAGCTCTACAATATCCAGGACATGGTCTCCATGCCGGTGGCCGAGATCAAGGGTTGCGACTGGAACTGGAAGCCGCAGCTGGAGAACGGTATCGAGCCGTATCACAGCGCCTATCTGCACGGCATGCTGCATGACTTCGCGCATGTGCGTCTCACCAGCTTCGTCGATTATGACGAGGAGGACGGCGCGGTCTATCACCCGACCGGCTTCTATTATCCGGACGCGGGGTTCAACCCGACCGGAAAGGCTCTTATGCCCGTCATCCCGACGCTGGGCGAGAAGGAGCGCAACGAGGTCATCTTCGCGAGCATTCCGCCCAATCTCGGCTTCGGCGCCGTTCCGGAAGGGCTGTTCTACTACCTCGTTCTGCCGGCTGGCCCCAACGCGCTGAACCTGCGCATCGGCCATCTTTATCCGGAAGACAGCACCAAGCTGCCGCTGTTCGAGCATCTCTACAAGATCGCGCAGGACGGGCTGGTGGTGTTCCACAATCAGGACGCCGCCTCCACCGCCTCGGTGCAGCGCGGCAACCGTTCACGCTTCCGCAAGCCGGGCCGCTATTCCTTCCAGGAAGAGTCTCTGTTGCAGTTCTACCAGTGGCTGCAAAAGCGCTACCGCGATTACGCGAAGGAAGCACGGCAGGAACAGAACGCCTAGTTCCCGATGGCCGCGCGCAGGCGCGGCCGTCGCTTCCAGGAACAATCATATTCGGGAGATTTGAGAATGAAGATCATCGTCGATCGGCAGCGCTGCGACGGCAACGGGGTTTGCATGGGCATAGCGCCCGAGGTCTTTGATGTTGATGACGACCTCTATCTGCATGTGGCTGAGAACATCCCTGAGGATCCGGAGCTCAGGGCCCGTGTCCGGCAGTCGATCACATCATGCCCGATCCTGGCGCTGAAGCTGGTCGAAGACTGACGGGGACTGGTGCCGAGGGGCTAACAAAGGGCATGTGCGGAATGGGGCGACGTATCGTTGTTGCCGGCGGATCGCTGGCCGGCCACTCGGCGGTTGCGGAGCTTGTCGGCCTCGTCCCGGATGCTGAGATCGTCTGGGCGAGGGGCGAGCCCCACCGCGCCTACAGCAAGCCTGCGCTGTCGAAGGAATTCATGCAGGCCCGCAACGAGATATCGGAGCTCATGCTGCCCGATGTCGAGGGCGATCTTCGCAACCTGCGGGCCATGAACGATTCCTGCGCGTCGCTCGATGCGGCAGCCCGGAGCGTCACCTTCGATAGCGGCGAGACTGTCGCGTTCGATCAGTTGCTTGTCGCCACGGGCGCGCGTGCGCGAATGCCCGGCTTCCTGCGCGGCGTCGCGGGCGTGTTCCCGCTGCGCACACTCGACGATGCGATCGCGATCCGCAGCAACCTTTCCGACAGGCCCAAAGTACTTGTGGTCGGAGGCGGGCTGATCGGTTGCGAACTGGCCGCATCGATGCGGACGCTGGGCCTCGAGGTCACGCTGATCGAGCAGCTCGAGACGCTTCTGGATCGGCCGTTCGGCGGCGCATTCGGAACGTATTTTCTGGACCTGCATCGTGCAAACGGCGTCGAGCTCATCATGGGTGGCATGGTCGAGCGGCTGGTCTTGAATGAAGGGCGTGTGGCCGGCGTCGAGCTGGCCGACGGATCGAAAATAGACGCACAGCTTGTCGTCGTCGGCGCGGGGTCCGAGCCTTGCACCCAATGGCTCGAGGGATCAGGCATCGAGGTCGACAACGGCGTGGTCTGCGACACGCATCTCGCGGCATCCATGCCCGGAATCTTCGCAGCGGGTGACGTCGCCCGCTGGATGAACCCTATCTACGACCTTCGCATGCGCGTGGAGCATTGGACGAATGCGTCCGCACAGGGGCGCGCGGCGGCGCGCAACATGGTTGCCTCGCTCACGGGAAGGCAGGAACTGCGCAAGCCGTTTGCAGATGTTCCCTATTTCTGGTCGGATCAATATGGCCAGAAGATCCAGATGGTCGGCTGGCATCAGGGCCATGACCGCGTCGATCTCGACCAGTCGGGAGAGGTGCAGGGGCCGCTTGCGCGCTTTTATCGCGCCGGCCGCCTGATCGCGGCGGCCGGGGTCAATTGTCCGCGCGTCATCATGAAATTGCGCAGGCAGATCGAAGAAGAAGCCCGCGCGCTGCAAGCGGCTTAGAGCAATTCCAGCAAAAGTGCGCAGCGTTTTTGCGTCCGGAATTGCGTAAAAACAAGGAGATAGAGCATTGAAGACGATTCTCTTTTCGCCTGAAATGCTCTAGAGACATCGCAGGAGAGTGGAGATGGCCGATCAGGTGGAGTTCGACGAGCAGGTCAGGGACGACATCTGGACTATCCTCAGTCGCAAGTACAATACTGTGCGGCGCGGCGGTCATCCCGTCGACGCGGACGAACATCTGCGCGAACGGACATTCTGGCCCGACATGCGCTTCCATAAGGTCGAGTCCATCGACGGCCCCGACGGACGCCAGATCAGGCTCACATTCACGCCGTTGAGCCAACCGGATATGACTTTCGGCTACAGGATCGACGTGGACAAGGCGGCATCCGCCTGGAGCGAACGGGTTGGCATACGCGAGCCGCGCAAGAACTCGCCGATGTTCGCCGCCGAGCTGATCTGGTACATGGTCGCCTATATCGGCGCGACTGAGATCGACGCTTGCGCGCAAGACGAGAACGGCGTGCGCTGGATCAACACCGGTTCGGACGTCTTCAAGCCGCTTCCCGACGCGGACGCGCATCACCACCACTGACCATCGAGGCGTTCCTGACGCCTCGACTATCCCTGGCCGTAGTCTATGCGAACCGAGCGATAGCCGGGCGAGCGCACGAACTCGTCGAACTGGCTGCACATCGAGTCGACCAGCTTCATGATGCGCGGATTGCGGTGCCGATGCTGCGGGTAGACCGCGTAGACCGGCGCGTCGTCGGACCGCCATTCGGGCAGGATAGGTACGAGTCCGCCCTGTTCCACCTCGTAGCGGACGAAGAAGTCCGGCAGATAGCCGATGACGAGGCCTTCGACAGCGAAATACTTTGCCATCCAGTATTCGTTGACGTTGAAGCGCGCGTGCGGGTTGAGGTTCACGACCCTGTTGTCGTTGCGCACGCGCCAGCGCTCGGGCAGGCCGTTGCGCATGTAGACGACGCCGTCGCAGGTGTTCACCTCCTCCAGCGTGTTGGGCATGCCGTTCTGCTCGATGAAATGCGGGCTGGCATAGAGGCCGAACGAGACGTTGCCCATCTTGCGCCTCAGCAGGCTCGATGTCGGCGGATCGCCAACGAAGATCATGCAGTCGAAGTCGAACTGGCCGGCGATGATCTTGTCGTTCGGATACATCTGCAGGTCGAAGTCGATCTGTGGATTGTGGACGGCGAAGTAATGCGCGGCGGCTCCGATCAGCGAGGTGCCGAAGGCCGAACTCGCGACGATGCGGATGCGGCCACTGATGGTCGAATGGGCGCGCTGTGCGGCGCTGACCGCGTTCTCGCAGGTGTCGAATATGATGGAGGCGTGGTCGAGAAACTCCTTGCCGGCGTCGGTGAGTTCCAGTCCCTTCGCCTTGCGCACGAAGAGCTCCACGTGCAGCGCGTCTTCCAGCCGCCGCAGGTGATGGCTCAGCGTCGCCTTCGGAATGTTGTACGCCGCGGCCGCGCGCGAGATGCTGCCGGCCCGTGCGATGGACAGGAAGCAACGGATATCTTTAAGCTCGTATTGATCGCTCATCACTGTCCAATAATCGGAACGGTAGGTTCACTATTTCACTCTATCTTGGAACATAGCCGAACCTATAATCCGCATCAACAACGACGAGGCACCGAAAAGGCACCCAAGGGAGGAAAAATGCGCGCGCCACAGCACGCACGTCATAACGTATTGTTTTTTCTTGAAAATCTATTTTCCCACGCAACCCGTGCGGCGTCAGCGCTGCGCGTGCGTGTCTAGGCGCGCAGCCGGACGGCACCAGGTTCCGTAGCGCCGGCGGCGGCGCGTCAGACAAAGCAGAGCGAGCAACAATCCCAATGAATGCAGAGTCCATCCAGACGACGGCGCAAGATCTCGATCCGGCCCTCAAGTCCGTCGCCGCGCTCGATTCCACAAGGGTCGTGCTGGAGCGGATCTGTACGGCGCGCGAAGTGACCGACAAGGTCGGGCCACGCAGCTTCCTGCACGCAGGCCCTCCGATCGAACTGGACCGGATACCCGGACCGATGCGTGGCGCCATCATCGGCGGCCTGCTTTTCGAGAGCGAGGCGAAGGACGTCGCCGAGGCGGAGGCGATCATAGATAGCGGCGAGGTGGAGATAAAACCTTGCCATCACGCTGGTGCTCTCGGAGCGATGGCCGGCATCATCACGCCGAGCATGCCGGTCGCGGTCGCGCGATCGGATCAGCACACCACCTTTGCGCCTCTGAACGAAGGCACGGACGGCGCGGTTCGCTACGGTTCTTATGACGACAAGACGCTTGTGCGCCTGCGCTGGATGTCGACTGACATGGTCGCCGTGCTGGACGAGGCGGTGCAGGGCTCGGAGGCGATCGATCTGGTCGACCTCATCGCCGAAGGCCTGCGCCGGGGCGACGAGTGCCACAACCGTCTTGTCGCCACCACCGGCAATCTGATCATCCGTTTCGCGCCGTCCTTCATCAGGTCGAAGCACAGGGATGCAGCCGAAAAGGTCGCGACCTTCATGGCGGGCAACGGTCATTTCGCCCTGCCTTTCGCGATCTCGATGGCGAAGGCGCTAACGCTCGCCGCGTCCGACATATCGGGCAGCCCCGTCGTCACCGCCATGTCTGCCAACGGACGCGATTTCGGCATCCGCGTCAGCGGCCTGGGCGATCGCTGGTTCGTCGCGCCGTCTCCTGTCGGCGAGCCCAAACTCGTGCCGGGAGCCCGCATCGAGGACATCACGCCGACCATGGGCGATTCCATGATTTCGGAGACCGCGGGCTTTGGCGCCTTCGCCATGACGGCGGCGCCGGCGATCATGTCCTTCGTCGGGGGCACGGCCGCGCAAGCCGCGCAATTCGTTGAGGAAATGCGCGGCATCTGCGCCGGCACCAGTTCGCGTTTCCTCATTCCGGTCGAGGAGCATCTCGGCACGCCGATCGGGATCGACGTCCACAAGGTTCGCGAGACGGGCATTGCCCCGGTGATTAACAACGGCATGGCGCACCGTCTGCCGGGCCATGGACGCATCGGCGCGGGCATCACCCGGGTGCCGATCGAACCTTTCCTCGCGGCCAGCGAGGCGCTCGCAGCCGGAGCCCGCTCGTAATGGCTTCCTCGCCTGCCGATCGCGACCGCCTGTTGGCGCGGTGGGGTGTCGATACCGGCGCGATTGCCGGGCTCGATTCGCTGCTGGACGGCATGCGTGCCACCTATGCGCGAGTCGAGGCACTGGCCTGCGACCTTCCGGCCGACCCGCCTGCCGCTGCATTCCGCGAAGTGGAAAGAGTCGCCGGGACCGACCCTCTGCATGCGTGGATGCACCGGACGCGTCAAGGTGGTCACGGGAGCGTCACAGGTCCGCTCAACGGAATGCGCCTTGCGGTGAAGGATTCGATCGCGGTTGCGGGCGTACCGATGGCTGCCGGCGGGGTCTTCCTGCGAGACTTCACACCCAGCCGCGATGCGACCGCCGTGCAGCGCGCCCTCGATGCCGGGGCCGAACTTGTCGGCACGGCCGTCTGCGAGGACCTCTGCTATTCCGGCTCGAGCTTCACGAGCACGACCGGACCGGTGCTGAATCCTTACGACCCTGAACGCTCGGCTGGCGGCTCGACCAGCGGATGCGGCGCTCTGCTGGCGACCGACCAGGCCGACATCGCGCTTGGCACCGACCTCGGCGGCTCCGTGCGCAACCCTGCCGCCTGGTGCGGCGTGCTCGCGCTGAAGGCGACCTTCGGCGTCGTCCCCTATTTCGGCGCGATGCCGACCGAATTCAGCATGGATCACCTGGGTCTGATGGCGCGCACGCCGTCACAGCTGGCGCTGCTCCTCGATGCGGTCGCAGGCTATAGCGAAGATGATCCGCGACAGGCGGGGATCGGCAAGCTCAAGGGTTCTGCTGGGAACATCGATCAGGATATTTCCGACTTGCGCATCGGCATCGTGCAGGACGGCTTCGGCTGGCCGGACCGGTCCGATCCCCGTGTCGACGCTCTAGTGCGAGAATCCGTCGACGCTTTGGCGCGCCTGTGCGCCGGCGCTGAGGAAACGTCCGTCGCTCTGCACCGGCAAGCCCGCGACATCCACGTGCCGATCTCCTGCGAGGGCGGCCTGGCGACGGTCTTCGAGCAGAACATGCAGGGCAGCAATCATGCGGGCGCATACGATCCCGATCTCGCGCGCGCCTTCGGCAATGCTCTCGATACCGGCATCGAAGACCTGCCGCTGAACGGAAAGGTTTCGCTTATCGCGGGAACCCTGCTCAGGCACGAGACGAAGGGCCGTGTCATGGCATTGGCGCAGGCCCTGCGCAGGGAGCTCCGAGCGCAGTTCGACGCCGCGCTGGAGCGCTACGACCTGCTGGTGATGCCGACCGTGCCGATGTTGCCGCACAGGCTTCCGAACGGTCCGCTCGCGCCTGCCGAGCATCAGAAGCTCGCTTTCGAGATGCACGACAACAACTGTGCGACGAACCTGACGGGGCACCCCGCGCTCAGCCTGCCTTGCGGCATGATCGACGGTCTGCCGGTCGGCATGATGCTGATCGGCCGTCCTTTGGACGACCACAGCCTGATCGGAGTCGCGCACCGGTTTCAGAAGGAGGTCTTCACACCGCCTCCGCCGCCACGCCGTCACGCGGACGGTCACGTCAAACAGGGAGTTGTCGCATGACGAACAGACGCAATGTGCTTGGTGGCCCGCTTGAGCCGTGCGGTTTCGAGCCGGTGACGGGCTATACGCGCAACGGCTGCTGCGACGACGGCCCGGATGATCCCAACCCGCATACGGTTTGCGCGATCGTGACCAAGGAGTTCATCGCGTTCCAGGACGGCATAGGCAACAATCTTTCTGTGCCCGAGCCCGACAAGCGTTTTCCGGGACTGGTTCCGGGCAATCGCTGGTGCGTGCTGACGGCAAAATGGCTTGAAGCCTACCAGAACGGCGTTGCCTGCCCGGTCGTCCTTTCGGCGACGAACAAGGCCGCGCTAGACATCGTTCCGCTCGAGGTTCTGCTTGAGCATGCCGTGGACAAGCCCGCCAAGAGCTGAGCGAAGGCCGATATTGCCGACCGCTGACTGTCGAGGGAGGATGACATGTCCGTCGTGTTGATCGAAACCGCCCGTCCGGGCGTCGCGGTGATCCGCCTGAACCGACCCGAGGCCAGGAATGCGCTGACTACGGAAGTCAGGCGGTTGATCGAAAAGGCGGTCAACGATATCGCCGAAGACGACGCGATCAAGGTGATCGTGCTCACCGGCGGCGATGCGGTCTTCGCCGTCGGCGCTGGCCTGAAGGAGCAGCGTGGCCGTGATGTGGTAGGCGCAATAAACACCTTCACCACGCATGCGCTCTGGCGCTCGCCCAAGCCCGTCATCGCCGCCGTAAACGGTGACGCTTTCGGTGGCGGTTGCGAACTTGTCCTGCAATGCGATTTCGTCATCGCCTCCGGCGGCGCACGCTTCTGTCAGCCCGAAGTCAATGTCGGCTTCGTGCCGGGCGGCGGCGCGACGCAGCGCCTGCCAAGGGTGATCGGCCGGCAGAACGCCATGTATGCGCTTCTCACCGGCATGCCGATGTCGGCTTCGGATGCGCTGCGCATGGGCCTCGTCGCCGAGGTGGTCGAGGGTGATGCGCTCGCGCGAGCCCTGGAGCTTGCCCAGCAGATCGCCTCGCGGCCTCCCATAACCGTCCGGCAGATCAAGGAGATCGTGCGTCTAGGGCTCGACGCGCCGGCGGAAGTGGGGTTGGCGCTGGAGCGTCGCGGATGGCAGCTCATGTTCGGCACCAAGGACCTGCACGAAGGCATCGATTCAATTCTTGAAAACAGGACGCCGGCGGTACGCGGCGAGTGACGCGGCGCTACGGCTGCATTTGATCGGAGGAATTTTCCATGGCCCTCAAGCGCACCCTGCTGGGGATGCTCACGCCGTCGTCCAATACCGTCCTGGAGCCGTACATGAGTGCGATCCTCCAACAGTTGCTGCCCGAGGTGACGGCGCATTTCCAGCGTTTCACCGTCAGGGAAATCTCGCTCGATGACAAGGCGATGGCGCAGTTCAAGAACGAGCCGTTGATCGAGGCGGCGAAGGTTCTGTCCGACGCGCGCATGGATGTCATCGCCTGGGCCGGAACGGCGGCCGGCTGGCGCGGCTTCGATGTCGACCGGGAACTGTGCCGGCATATCACCGAGGCGACCGGCGCGCCGTCCACCACCAGCGTTCTCGCGCTCAACGAGATTCTCGACCGCACGAATGTGAAGCGCCTCGGCCTGATCACGCCCTATCTCGGCGATGTCCAGAAGCAGATCGTCGCCAACTACGAGGCCGCCGGCCATCCCGTCACGACGGAACGCCACCTCGACGACAAGGGCAACTTCTCGTTCTCGGAATATGACGAAGCCACCATTGCCGGCATGATCCGCGAGGTTGCCAAAGACAAGCCCGAGGCCATCGTCGTGCTCTGCACCAATTTCCGCGGCGCGCCTCTGGTTGAGGAGATCGAGCGCGAGATCGGCATCCCGGTCTATGATTCCGTCAGCGCGACCGTCTGGAAGAGCCTGATTATGACCGGCCACGACCCGGCCCGGATCAAGGGATGGGGCCGACTTTTCCAGGAACTGCGTTGAGAAGATACTGTTCGGTGGCCTGCGCAGCAGCCGGCCTCCTGCAAGGCAAGACCAGAGGGTTTCCATGACACATAGAAAGATGATCCTTGCCGCGGATGCGCTGCTGACGATGGATGCGGACAACCGTGTCGTGCAGGATGGCGCGGTTCTGGTCGATGACGGCGCGATCGCGGCGGTCGGCACGTCGGCCGAGCTTGCGGCGGCCAATCCCGGTGTCGAGACGAAGCGCCTTCGCGATACCGTTTTGCTTCCGGGGCTGGTCAACACGCATGTGCATTCCGGCTTCCTGCGCGGCACCGCCGAGCATCTGCCGGTCTGGGACTGGCTGACGCAGCACATCAACCCCATGCACCGTGTGCTCCAGCCGCATGAGGCGGAGGCGGCGTCATGGCTCTGCTATGCCGAATCGCTGCTCGGCGGCACCACGACGGTGGTCGACATGTGGCGCTTCATGGATGGCAGCACCAAGGCGGCCGAAGCTATCGGCAACCGGCTGGTGGCCGTGCCCTATGTCGGCGAGCATCCCGACTACAACTATTTCGATACGCTCGACATGAACGAGTCGATGATCGAGACATGGCATCGCAAGGTAGGCGGGCGCATCAATGTCTGGGTGGGGCTCGAGCATCCGTTCTATTCCGATGACGCCGGCTATCGTCGCGCCATCGAGATGGCGAAACGCCACAACACGGGCTTCCACACCCATTGCAGCGAGGCCCGCATCGAGGTCGACGGTTTCGTGAAGCGCTACGGCAAACGGCCGATGTTCGTCCTGGACGATATCGGGTTCTTCGAGACGCCGCTGGCCATGATCGCGCATGCCGTCTGGCTGGACCCGCAGGAGATCGAGCTGATCGCCGGCAAGCGCGTGTCGGTCGCCCACAATCCCGTCTCGAACATGAAGCTCGCGAGCGGCATCGCCAATGTCCGCGAACTGCTCGACGCGGGCGTGCCCGTGGGCGTGGGCACGGACGGAGAAAAGGAAAACAACAATTTCGACATGTTCGAGGAGATGAAGGTCGCCTCGCTGCTGGGCAAGCTGCGCTACGACACGGTGCAGCCGCTCGACAGCTGGGAAGTGCTGCGCATGGGCACGATCACCGGCGCGCGCGCCATCGGGCTGGACCATGAGATCGGTTCGATCGAGGTGGGCAAGCGCGCGGACATCATCGCGGTGCGCACCGATACGCCGCGCATGACCCCGTTCTTCCCCGACGGGCCATATGCGAACCTGCACCATAACATCGTGCACGCCGTCCGTGGCGGCGACGTGTCGCTGACGATGGTCGACGGGAAGATCGTTGTCGAGGATGGCGAATTGAAGACGGCGGACCTCAAGTCGATCATCGCGGAGATACACAAGGTCGCGCCCGGCCTTTTCGAGCGTCGCGCTGCTTTCCTGGCCCAGAACCAGGGCGACATGGTCCAGTGGACGACGAATTGAAGCGTCGGGATCATCGCACGAAATAGAGGAACGCACCGGAAGCCATGCAGATTCTTCACCCCTCCACCTCGGAAGAAGCGCTGGAACTCGCGGCGGGTGACGAAGACACATATTTCCTGGGTGGAGGAACCCTCGTCCAGCTCGACTGGGCGATGGGTCTGCGACTGACCGAACGGGTCATCTCGCTCGGCCGTATCGCCTCGCTGCATGGCGTCGATGTCGGGCCCGATTTCGTGCGCATCGGCGCGCTGACCACTTTGGCGTCGCTGGAGCGCGACAGCGCCGTGGCGCAGGCGCTGCCGATGCTGATCGCGGCGATCAAGGTCACGGCCGCTCCGTCCGTCCGCAACATCGGCACGATCGGCGGCAATGTCGGCGGCCGGCGCGGCTGCCTGGTTCCCGCACTTCTGGCGATGGATGCGCGATTGGAGATCGTCAGGACCGGCGCCCGTCAGAACGTGTCGCTCGTCGACTGGCTGGCGACCTTGCGGGACCCGGATTGCATCATCGAGGCGATCGTCGTTCCCAGGTCGCCGGAACCCGCGCGATGGATCTATCGCAAGACCGGTCTTCGGGCAGGTTTTACCCCTGGTGTGATTGGCGTGGCGGGCCGGCTTTTCGTATCCGGCGGCCGGATAGAAAGCTGCCGCATGGCAGTCGGCGGCGGCGTTGCAGCCATGCGGCTGTTCGAGGTCGAGGCATCCCTGAAAGGAGAGGCTCCGGAGACGGTCGACTGGTCGCGTGTCCATGCGGAACTGGTCGAGGCCATCAGGGCGCCCACCGACCCGCAACGGTCGACCTGCTATCGCCGTCGCGTGGCGGCGAACGCTCTGGTCCATGGATTGGGCGGGCAGCTGCCGGGCAGCAGCGCAGACCGGACGCGGCCTGCGCTCACGCCGCCCGCCGGCGAGGTCGACGAAATCCGGCTCGGGCGCGACCTTGCGGGCGATCGCTGGCACGTCCGCCCGGACGGCCCCGCCAAGATTGCCGGTAAGCTGGCCTATCTCACCGATGTCAGGCAGGAGGGAATGCTTGTTGCGCGTATCCTGCGCGCCGGCATGCCACATGCCCGCATCGTCCATATCGACACGACGAGGGCCGAGGCGCTGCCCGGTGTGGCCGCCGTGGTCACGCATCGTGACGTGAAGGGCAGCAACGGCTTCGGAATCGTCGTGCAGGACCAGCCGGCGATGTGCTTCGACAAGGTGCGCTATATCGGCGATGCCGTCGCTGCGGTGGCGGCGGTCGACGCCCGCGTCGCGGAGCGCGCCCTGCGGCTCATAGACGTGCGCTACGAGCCACTGCCTGTCGTGTCAGATGCGGCCGCGGCGCTGGAGCCGGGCTCGACGGCAGTGCACGAGGCAGGCAATTTGCAGCGCGAGATCCGTTTCGAGCGAGGGGACATCGAGAAAGCGTTTGCACAGGCCGCGCATGTGATCGAGGCAACCTACGACACGCCGCGCCAGATGCACACTTTCATGGAGACGGAAGGCGGCTATGCCTTCGTCGATGAAACGGGGCGGCTCAACGTCTGCGCGGGCGGCCAGCATGGACGACGCGACCAGATGCAGTTGGCCCGTATCCTGGGTATGCCGCAAGATCGGATTCGCGTCGTCAGCAGCCCGACCGGCGGTGCGTTCGGAGGCAAGGATGAGCTGACCGTGCAGCCGGCACTGGCGCTGCTCGCGCTCAAGACGGGAAAGCCGGTGCGAATCCAGCTTGAGCGCGCCGAATCCGTAAAGGCCGGAACCAAGAGCAATCCCATGACCATACGCATGCGGACTGCTTGCGATGCCGAGGGCCGACTGGTGGCGCAGAAGGTCGACGTTGTCGCCGACAGCGGGGCCTATGCCTCCCTCAGCCCCGGCGTCGTCGAGACCGCGATGGAGCATGCCTGCGGTCCGTATGACGTGGAAAACGTGCGCGCGCATGCACGCCTGGCATATACGAACAATGGCACCTGCGGCGCCTTGCGCGGCTTCGGCTGCAACCAGATGTCCTATGCGCTGGAGTGTCAGGTCGAGCGGCTGGCTGTGGCGTGCGGTCTGGACCCGATCGAGTTTCGCGCGCGCAACATGCGCAAATCGGGCACGCGCGGTTATCTCGGGCAGGTGGTCGCGCCCACCGAACGGCTCACCGAGATGCTGGACGCGGCCGCTGCCGATCCGATCTGGAACAAGCCGCGCGGGATTTCGGGCGACGGCACGGAATTCATCGGCGTCGGCATGGGCATGAACTATCAGGGCAACGGTCTGGGCACGCTTCCGCCCGATCCGGGCGGCGGCGCATTGAGGCTGGCGCATGACGGGAAGATCGAGGCGGCCTACGGGCTGGACGAGATCGGGCAGGGACTGCTGGCCGCGATCCGTAATACCGTCGCCGCCGAGCTCGGCTGCGGTCATGACGATGTGCGACCGATGACCGGCGATACGGCCGCTGCACCCGAATCGGGCTCCACGACAGCCTCTCGCGGAACCTATGTCGTGTGGCGCGTGGCAAAGGAGGCGGCGCCGCGCCTTGCGGAACAGATCAAGTCTGCCGCCGCATCCATTCTGGATCGTGAACCTGACGCGTTGACCATCGTGCCGGGCGGCGTTGCCGATTGCGCTTCGAACAGCGGCGACCTGCTGCTCAGCTTCGCCGATCTTGCAAGGGCTTTGCCCGAGGGCGAGAGGCCCAGCGCGGAATCGGAATTCGAGTTTCCGAAGTCGGACTATTTCGAGGGCAATGCCCGACTGGTCTTCGCATTCGGGGCGACGCTTGCGCGCGTCGCGGTCGACCGCGTCAACGGGCATGTGCGCGTGCTCGACGTCTCCCAGCATACGGCTGCCGGACCGGTGCTCGACCATGCCGCCTATCTCGGCCAGATCGAAGGAGCCAGCATCCAGGGGCTCGGTTTCACCATCATGGAGAACGCTTTGCTGGAAGAAGGCGAGTATTTCACCTGGAATCTCGACAGCTACATGATTCCGAGCATCCGGGACGCGCCCCAGTCGATGGCGGTGTTCGCGCATGAAGGTCTTGAGGCCGACGACACGTTCGGCCCGCGCGGCATCGGCGAGCTGGGAATCGGAGCGGTGACGCCGGCGATCGCCAATGCGGTGGCGGATGCGATCGGCTATTGGCCGGAGCGGACGCCGTTCGAACCCGAGCGGATACTCGATGCAATGAGCAGGGCGCCATGACCGAAATCCGCTTCAGGCTGAACGGGGAGGATCGCAGGTCCGATGTTCCCGCCGACCGGCGGCTGATCGATGTGCTGCGGGAGGATCTGGATGCCACCGCCACCAAGAAGGCTTGCGGCATAGGTCGCTGTGGCGCATGCATGGTGCTCCGAAACGGCGTGCCGGTGAATTCCTGCCTGCTTATGATGTGGCAGGTCGATGGGGCCGATATCGTTACGCCGGAAGGGCTCCACGCCTTGCCCGAGAGCGCCTTTGTCAGGCAGGGCCTGACGGAGGAGAACGCATTCCAGTGCGGTTATTGCGCGCCCGGATTCACTATGACGCTGACGGCCTTGCTGCGCGAGAGGGCCGATCCGAGTGAAGCCGAGATTCGCGAGGCGCTGAGCGGCAATCTGTGTCGGTGCACCGGATACCATTCCATCATCCGCGGAGCGTTCCGGGCAGCGGAGCTGAAGGCGAAGGCAGCTGAGGCGGCCGATGGCTCTGGTGGGCAGGATCGGCGCTAGCAAACCTTACCCTTCCAGGGGTGTTTTCCAGGATTTCAAATTTCCGTGACGCTTTAAGTGTCGACCTGTGAACGGCTTTTGCGGTTGCACGGCCGGGCGCTCGGGGAGTGATTGAGAATGTTGAAGAAAACCGCAAAGCTGACACATGTGTAATGTTCAAGAAAGCGAACGGTATGTTTAAATTGACGGTCTATTCTGATCGGTCAAAGGCCCATACCGTCTTATAAATTCCAGCGCACAGTCGCAGGGTTTCAGTATTGCTGAACCAAAGCGACCCGCCTGTGGAGAGCGACCTTGGAAGCCATAGAGCCACCTGTCGACGTTCGCTGCATATTTGCTCGTAGCGCCGTTCTTGATGATCTTTGCGTCTTTGGGCGCGCAAAACTTCGTTCAATCAACCCAGGCCGTCCCTGATGTTCCCGCAAGGGGGAGCATCGGTTGGGATCGGCCGGTCGGAAAATTGCCTTTAACGAGCCGTTGCCGGCTTCAGCAAGATAGGATCGCAAGACAGTTATCCTGCAGGAGAATCTAAGTAGAAACCGTACGGGAGGAACATCGCGTTGGGGCGCGATGCCGGGCGGATGAAGGAAAATCGGCCAAGCTGAATGGCGGCCGATCTCAACAAACCAGGAGGAGAAATATATGATCGATTTCCGCAACCTTTCCCGTCGCCGTTTCATGGAACTGGGCGGCGCAGCCGGTGTTTCACTGGGCCTTTCCCAGGCCGGTCTGATCGGCCGGGCCAGTGCCGCAGCTCCGCTGGCGGCTGTCGCGGAGGAGGATGCGGTCATCGCCTTTGGCTATGTGGGGCCGACGTCCGACGAGGGGTGGACCTGGACACACGAGCAGGGGCGTCTGGCCGTTCAGGAGGCGTTTCCGAAGGCAAAGACCATCTATGTCGAGAACATCCCCTATTCGGCCGACGCTTCGCGCACCTTCCGGCAGTTCGTCGCCGAGGGCGCCAACATGGTGATCACCAACTCGAACTATGGTGACTTCATGTATGACGTCGCCAAGAGCTCGCCGGAAACGGCATTCCTGCATTGCGACGACCGCACGCTGATGGACAATCTCGGCGTCTTCTATCCGTCGCATTGGTATCCGAGCTACGTGACCGGCGTGGCCGCGGGCCTCATGAGCGAGTCCGGCAAGCTCGGCTACATCGCCTCCTTCCCCGTGCCGACATCCTTTGCGGGCAGCAACGCTTTCCTGCTGGGCGCGCGCTCTGTCAGGCCGGATGCGACGCTGCAGGTCATCGTCATCAACTCGTGGTTCGACCCGCAGGCATCCACGCAGGCGGCCCGTGCGCTGATCGACAATGGCGCGGACGTTCTGTTCGGAATCATGGACGAGCCGGGCTACCTTCAGGTTGCCGAGCAGCGCGGTAAAAAGGCGATCATGCTGAATACCGACAGCCGCAAATACGGCCCAAAGGCTTATGTCAGCTCGATCATGTTCGATTTCCGCAAGTTCTATGTCGACCAGGTGAGGGCGCGGCTGGAAGGCAAGTGGGTGGCGGACCAGCACCTGCTGCCGTTTGGCAACGGCACCGATCGCGACGCCTGGGGAGAGACCGTGCCCACGGAAACCGGCAAGGCGGCCGACGAGGTGCGTGAAAAGATCCTCGGCGGCTGGAACCCCTTCCAGGGCGAGATCAAGGACAACAAGGGTGAGGTAAGGGTCGCGGCCGGCGCGAGCATGTCCGACGACGATCTCTACAACTGGAACTGGGCTGTCGAAGGCAGCAGCGGTCTCTAGTTCGCTTGAGATCCGATGACGATGAATGTCATGCTGAATGCTGAATTGACGGCTGCGTCTGGCGTACCGGTTCAGCCGATCGTATCACTCCGGGGAATTGCGAAGCACTTCCCCGGAGTGGTGGCAAACCAGGATGTGGATTTCGACCTGTTGCCGGGTGAGATTCACGCCCTTCTTGGCGAGAACGGCGCCGGCAAGTCGACTCTGATGAACATTCTGACCGGTATCTACAGGCCGGATCTGGGAGAGATCGTCGTCGACGGCCGGCCTGTGACCTTCGCGTCGCCAGTGGAGGCGATCGCGGCGGGCATCGGCATGGTCCACCAGCACTTCAAGCTGGTGAAGGCGTTCACGGTGGCCGAGAACATCCACCTTGGATGGAACGAAACGCCCCGTCGGATCAGCAGGGACATGCTCGAGGCGAGGACGGCTGAAATCGCCGCCTCGCTGAATCTCGCCGTGAAGCCGGGTGCGCGCGTCAGCGAGCTGTCGACCGGCGAGCAGCAGCGCGTAGAGATTCTGCGCGTGCTCTCGCGCAAGGCGCGGGTGCTCATACTGGACGAACCGACGGCCGTTCTGACGCCGGCCGAGGCTTCCGAACTCTTCAAGGCGCTCCGGCAGTTCGCCGCGCGGGGCAACGCGGTCATCTTCATAAGCCACAAGCTGGATGAGGTCCTGGAGATATCCGACCGCATCACGGTGCTGCGCGGGGGCCGCAAGGTCGCCACCAGTCCGACGAACGAATGCGACAAGCGCATGCTTGCGCGGCTGATGGTCGGGCAGGAAGTGGTGCTCAGCAACATGCGCGGACGCAGTCCCGACGCCAGGCCGATCTCGGATCGTCCGGTGCTCAGCCTGCGGGACGTCTCCGCGCGCGACGATCTCGGCAATATGTCTCTGAAGAACGTGTCCCTCGACCTCAGGGCCGGCGAGATACTCGGCATCGCCGGCGTTGCTGGAAACGGCCAGAAAGAGCTGTCGCAGGTTCTGACCGGCGTTCGGCGCGCCGCGTCCGGCCAGATCCATGTCTGCGGCAAGGACCTGTCCTTGCGCGGAGCGGAAGAGTTCGCCGCCTTCGGGGTCGGCCATATTCCCGAAGACCGGCTGCACAGCGGCCTCGCGCCTGCGCTCAGCGTCACCGACAACGTGGTCATCCGCGAATACGGCAAGGCGCCGCTGTCGCAAGGCTGGATATATCGGCCTTCGGCCGCGACCGCGCTGGCGCGTTCCATCGCGCAAGCCGCGTCGGTCGCCGTGCCGGACTTCGCCATGCCCGTTCGCAACCTTTCGGGCGGCAACCAGCAGAGGCTTGTCGCGCGCCGGGAGATGCGCATCGCTTCCAACGTGCTGATCGCGGCCTATCCGTCTCGGGGTCTTGATGTCGGAGCCATCAACGCCATGATGAGCTATTTCACGGAACTGAGGGATGCGGGTGTCGGCGTGCTGTTCGTTTCCGAGGAACTGGAGGAGTTGCTCAAGCTTTCCGACCGCATTGCCGTGATGTTCCACGGCGAGGTGATGGGCGTCGTGGATTCGTCCGACGTGGACATCGAGACCATCGGCCTCATGATGGGCGGGCAGCGCCGCATGGCGTCCGATCAGGCCGGGGAGGTCAGGTGATGGCCTATCGCATTCAACGCGTGCCGTCGGCCAGCCGGGCCGGCAGCCTGACCGCACGGCTGACGGCGATCGTCCTTGCACTTGTCATTGCCGCGGTGATCTTCGCGATCAGCGGCACCGACCTCGGCAAGCTGGGCGCTCACGTCTTCAAGTCGACTTTCGGCTCGAGATATGGATGGATGGATCTCGGTCTGATCATGACGCCGCTGATCCTTACGGGCCTCGCCGTGACGATCGCTATGAAGGTCGGCGCCTGGAATATCGGGGCGGAAGGCCAGTTCTGCGCCGGTGCTCTTGCCGCGACGGCGGTTGCATTGTTCGTGCCGGGTCCGACCGTTCTGGTCCTTCCGCTGATGTTCGTCGCCGGCGCGGTAGGCGGCATGGTCTGGATCCTCATACCCACGCTGGCGCGTGCCTATGCCGATGTCAGCGAGCTCATCACGACATTGCTGCTGAATTTCGTAGGCATCCTGCTGATCTACTATGTCGCCACCGGGCCGTGGCTCGATCCAAGCGGTCTGTCCTTTGCCGCCACCAAGAGGCTGCCGCACGACGTGCCGAGCTTCTGGGGCGATGTCCACTGGGGGCTGCCCATCGCGGGGCTGCTCACAGTGTCGCTCGCGGCGGTGCTGAACTACACCCGCTGGGGCTACGAGGTGCGCATAGCCGGCTCCAACCCGTCGGCGGCGCGCTATGCGGCGATCCCGTTTCGCCGCCATCTCATCGTCGTGATGCTGATGTCGGGCGCCATCGCCGGGCTTGCAGGCATGCTTGAGGTCATCGGGACCACCCACAGGCTCCAGGGCGGCATCTCGAACAATTTCGGCTATATCGGCATCATGGTCGCGGTTCTGGCTCGCGGCTCGGCCGTGGGCGTGCTGGCTGGCGCCGCTCTGATGGCAGTGATCCTGAAGTCGGGCATCGCCCTTCAGACCCAGGGCGTGAACATCTCGACCGTGCTGGCGCTGACGGGGTTGATCCTGTTCTTCACGGCCATCGCCGACGAGCTTTCCCATTACAGAATCGTCCGCGCGAAGCCGGCGTAGCATTCCCCGGAGTCTTAACGATGGACCTTGTTGCCGGTCTGATACAAACCTCTATCCTCGCCGGCGGCGTGCTAGCTCTGGCTGCGCTGGGCGAGGTGCTCGCCGAGCGCGTCGGCGTCGTCAATCTGGGCGTCGAGGGGCTGATCGCGCTTGGGGCGATCACCGGTATCGCGACCGTGGTCGCCATACCGAGCCCGACGCTGGGCTTCATTCTCGCCATGCTCGTCGGTCTCGTGGTCGGTATGATATTCGCCACCGCAACGGTGATCGTGCGCGCCAACCAGATACTGTGCGGACTGGCGCTGACGCTGATGGGCACCGGCGTCGCGGCGATGATCGGCAAGGCCTATTCAGGCATTCCCGCGCCCGTGACGTTCCCGCCGATCGCCATTCCCTTCCTCAGCGACCTTCCGGTGGTCGGCAGGGCGCTCTTCACGCAGAACGTGCTCGTATATCTGATTTACATCATCCTGCCTTTTGCGTTGCATCACCTGCTGTTCAGGACGCGGCACGGGCTCGATCTCAGGGCCGTCGGGGAAAACCCCGCCGCTGCGGACGCTGCCGGGATTCCCGTCAGGCGCATCCGTTTCTGGTATGTTTCGGCGGGTGCGGCGCTTGCCGCCGGCGCCGGCGCCTATCTCACGCTTGCCTTCGTGCCCTCATGGTCGGAAGGCGTCGTCGCCGGCCGAGGCTGGATCGCGGTTGCCCTTGTCATCTTCGCGGGCTACCGCCCATGGACCGCTGTCGGTGCCGCGCTCCTGTTCGGACTGATCACCTCGCTGGGCTTCGTCGGGCAGGCGCGCAACTGGCCGATCGCAGCGCCTATCCTGTCCATGCTGCCATATCTCGGCACCATCGCATTGATGATCGTCCCGGTCCTGGCCTGGCAGAAGGTGCGCCGCCTCATGGCTGCACCCGCTGCGCTTGGCGAGCCCTACTTCAGGGACGTCCGGTAAGGAGAGGCGCAAACAGGCATCCTTCGATCCACGGCCGCCGGAAGCGGCCGCCATCCGCCCGTTCACTTGATGACGATCCGCGCTTAGCACCTCGCGGGACAGGGCACGCAACGCCGGAGACCGGTGCGGCCGGCGTCAATGTCCCGAGGTGAACGATGACGATGGACTGCGTGGTGCGCGATGCGCATGTTTATGTAAGGCGCGGCCAGGAGATTCCCGGCGGCTGGGTGGCGATCAAGGACGGTCGGATTCATTCCGTCGGCAAGGCGGGTGAGGAGCCGGAGGCCCGGCGCACCATCTCCGCTGGCGGCCGGCTGCTGACGCCCGGCCTCATCAACGCGCACCATCACATGTACCAGAACCTGACGCGCGCCTATGCGCCGGTCACGAACGGCACACTGTTCGAATGGCTGACAGGGCTCTACCCCCTCTGGGCGAGCCTCGACGAGGAGTCCGTTTACCTGTCCACCTACGTCGCCATGACGGAACTGCTGATGGGCGGCTGCACGACATCTATGGACCACATGTATGTCCATCCCAAGCCGTTCCTGATCGATGCGCAGTTCCGCGCGGCAAAGGACATCGGTTTCCGCTTCTACGCCACGCGCGGCTCCATGACGCGCTCGGTGGAGCAGGGCGGCCTGCCGCCGGCCTCGGTCGTGCAGACCGAGGAAGATATCCTGGCCGACAGCGTGCGGCTGATCGAGACCTATCATGACCCCAGGTCCGGCTCCATGGCCCGGCTGGCGCTCGCGCCCTGCTCGCTGTTTTCCGTGACCGAGCGGATCATGAAGGAGTCGGCCCGGCTGGCCGAGACCTATGACCTCAGGCTTCATACGCACCTCGCGGAGGACCCAGAGGAAGACGTCTATTGCAAGGAAGTCTACGGCTGCACGCCCGTCGAGTATTTCGAGCGCGTGGGCTGGGCGAGCAAGCGCTCCTGGGTCGCTCATTTTATCTATCCCCGCAGCGACGAGATCGACAGGCTGGCGCGGGGCGGCGTCGGCGTGGCCCAGTGTCCGTGCTCCAACATGCTGATCGGCGGCGGCTCGGCCGACCTCATGGACCTGAGGCGGCGCGGCATGCATGTCGGGCTCGGCTGCGACGGCTCTGCCTCGACCGATCACGCCTCCATGTGGCTCGAGGCGCGCACGGCGCTTCTTCTTGGCCGCTACCGCAACGGACCGGCGTCCATGTCGGCGCGCGATGCGCTCGACGCGGCGACGATCGAGGGCGCGGCCTGTCTCGGTTGGCAGGACGAGATCGGGCATCTCGAACCCGGCGCCTGCGCCGATCTGGTCGTCTGGCACATGTCCGACGTCGCCCTTGCCGGCGCCCACACCGATCCGGTCGAGGCGTGGCTGCGCTGCGGTCCGGCCGTCGCGGGTCTCACCATGGTCGCCGGTGTTCCGCTCGTCGAGGACGGGCAGCCCGTGTCGAGGGATCTGCCGGACATCCTGTCGCGGCATGCGCGGCAGGCCCGCCGCATCCAGTGCCTGGAAGCTTGAAGAAAGAAGGTCGCCGGCTGTCCGGCCGACCTCAGCAGTAAGGAGAAACCCATGGGGACGCAATTCGATCTGGTGATCCGGGGCGGGACGGTCGCCACCGCGAGCGACGTCTTCACCTCCGACGTCGGCATCTCCGATGGCGTGATCACTGCTCTGGGGCGAAGCCTCGGCCCGGGCCGCGAGGAGATCGACGCGAGCGGGCGCTATGTGCTGCCCGGCGGCGTCGACACGCACTGCCATATCGAGGAGCCGCCGGCCGGCGACGTTCACAACGCCGACAGCTTCGCCAGCGCGACCGCTTCCGCGGCGGCCGGCGGAACCACGACGGTCATTCCCTTCTGCACGCAGGTCAAGGGCGGCACGATCACCGGCAATCTGCGCGACTATCATCGCAAGGCCGAAAAGGCGCTGATCGACTATTCCTTCCACATGATCATCTCCGATCCGTCCCCGGCCGTTCTGGAGGAACTGCCGGGCCTGATCGAGGAAGGGCATCGCTCACTCAAGATATTCCTCACCTATGACAGCATCGCGCTGGACGACGCCCAGACGCTCAGGGTGCTCGCTCTGGCGCGGCGCTGCGGCGCGCTTGTCTGCGTCCATGCGGAAAACCACGCGGCAATCGGCTTTCTGACCGAGGCGCTGGAGAAGGCCGGACTGACCGCGCCGAAATATCATGCCTGGGCCAAGCCGCCGGCGGTCGAACGGGAGGCCTGCCACCGCGTCATCTCGCTCGCGGAACTCCTCGATACCCCTGTCCACATCTTCCACGTTTCAGGCGTCGAGCCCGCCGAGGAAGTCAGGCGCGCGCAGCAGCGCGGGCTCAAAGTGTTCGCCGAGACATGCCCGCAATATCTGATGCTGACACAGGACGATCTCGACCGCGAAGGCTTCGAGGGGGCAAAGTTCCTGTGCAGCCCCGCGCCGCGTACGTCTGCCGACCAGCAGGCGCTCTGGTCCTATCTGCGCGACGGAACGCTCAGCGTCTTCTCCTCCGACCACGCGCCGAACCGCTTTGACGATCCGCACGGCAAGAAGGTGTCGGGTGAGAACGCGCCCTTCTCGGTCGTTCCGAACGGCATTCCCGGCCTGGAGACACGCCTTCCGATCCTGTTCTCGGAAGGTGTCGTCAAGGGACGCATCGACCTCCAGACATTCGTCGCCCTGTCCGCCACCAATCCGGCGCGGCTGTTCGGCCTGTCGCCGAAGAAGGGCACGATTGCCGTGGGTGCCGACGCCGACATAGCCATCTGGGACCCGGAACGCAAAGTCACCATCCGCAACGCCGACCTTCACCATCAGGTCGACTACACAGTCTATGAAGGCGTCGAGGTGACTGGCTGGCCGGAACTTACGCTCTCGCGCGGCAAGGTCGTTTGCCGCAACGGATCGATCGAAGTGCGCGAGGGGCACGGCCGGTTCCTGGCCAGGTCACCCTATGACTATATCGCGCCCCTTGGCCGTTTCGTAACGGGATTCGATCCCGTATCGGGCGTGCTGGTGCGACCGTAGCGGCGCTGACTCATATCGTCTTCAGAATATGCATGGCCGTGCGCGTGTCCGTCGCAAGCGCATTGATCAGGCCGCTGCGCGCCGCGCCTATGATGCTGACGGCCTTCGATGGCGAGACTGCCAGTCCGATTGCAAGCGGCACGCGCTTGAGCTGTTCGTTGCTGATGGAGAGAAGCTTGCCCTGGTCTCGCCAGGGCACCATGCGGCCGCTGACATCGAAATAGCGCAGCAGGACGTCGCCTGCCGCGTGATCCAGCGCCGGATCGTCGGGGGTCATCGCTGCCCCACCGCTGGTGCGGTCGCCGCCATGCGGCCTACCGATGCCGACCAGCGCCACGTCGACATGCTCCCACAGGCTGACGCTGCCGCCGATCGCCGGGTCCTTGATCAGCGCGTGCCTTGCTTCGTCCGACAGTAGATAGGGTGCATGGACGAAGCGAGGGTTGCCGCCGATCTGCGATGCGGCGAGGCGCGCGAATTCGCCGATCTGGAAATGGCGGGCCGCTTCCGGGATCCCGCCGCTCAGCGGCACGGTGGTGGTGCCCGGAAAGGCCGGCAGGCCGACCTGCAGGACCTCCCAGACGGTTCGCCCCCAGCCCAGCCCCAGGACCGTGCCTGGACCAAGCTGAGCGTTGCGCAGCAGCCGCGCGACCGGCTCGGCGAGAGCCGCCATGGCTCCGGGTTCAGGGGCGCTCGGCGCGATCGCGACATGTTTAAGCTTGAGAGATGCGGCCAGCTGCTGCGCCAACGAATCCGGCTCGACGAACTCGCTGATCTCGATGCGCACGATCCCCTCGTCGCGGGCCCGCCGGATCAGCCTCGATACCGTCGCCGTAGACAGCTTCATCTGTCTGGCGATGTCGCGCTGCGACATGTCCTGCTCATAGTGCAGCCGCGCCACGGTATGCAGCAGCGTTCGCGAATCCGGGCTGGCGATATCCAGGGAATTTGTCATTGCAATTTGCTTCTGAAACTTGTTACATCACTTCTGCCGGTCAGCCAAGCCGTAAACCGAGGATGGATGGCGCTGACCTAAAACCATCGCACCCTGATCTGGGAGGATCGCATGCGTACCACATTTTCCCGTCTGACTACCGCTCTTGTCGCCGGCACGATCTGTGCGACGGCAGCTTTCGCCACGGCTGCTCTTGCACAGGACAAGAAGACTATCGCCCTGGTCTACGGCATCAAGGGTGATGCCTTCTACGTCACGATGGAGAAGGGCGCTCGCCAGAAGGCCGAGGAATTGGGCGTCGAACTCGTCGCCGACGGTCCATCGCAGTGGAACCCCGCCCTCCAGACCCCGATCGTGGATGCCATGATCGCCCGCAAGGTCGATGGGCTGATTGCCGTGCCGAACGATCCACAGGCGATGATCGCCGTGCTGCAGCGGGCTTCGGACGCAGGAATGCCCGTGGTCACGACCGATCAGTATATCGGTGACGGTGACTACGCGAACGGTTCCGTCACCTTCCCTCTCAGCTTCATCGCGTCGGATAACATGGCGGGCGGCAAGCTGGCCTGCGAAACGCTGATCAAGGACATGGGCGGGAAGGGGAAGCTTCTGGTGCTCGTCTCCACCCCTAACGTTCCGTCCGACACCGCGCGCCGCGACGGCTGCCTCGAAGCCGTCAACGCGACCAATGGTGAGGTGATCGCTTCGGTGGACTACACGCAGAGTAACGCCACGATCGCGACCAACCAGACGCAGGCGGCCCTGCAGAAGGACCCGGATATCGGCGCGATCTTCGGCGGCAACCTCTTCAGCGCGCAAGGTGCCTCGGCCGCCGTGAAGACGGCCAATCTGGCGGGCGCGATCAAGATCGCGAGTTTCGATGCGCCGGAGCAGGCGATCGACGACCTTCGCAACAACACAATCGACATGGTGATCGCCCAGCAGCCCGCCATGATCGGTGCGCTGGCCGTCCAGGCCGTCGTGGACGCGCTCGACGGCAAGGCCGATCAGGTCGAACGCAAGGTCGCGACGCCTTTCGTCGTGATAACGCGTGAGAACGTTGATACTCCCGAAGCGCAGGCGGCGATATACAAGAGCAACTGATCGCCGCCCGAAACGCTGGACGAGGAGATCATGCGTACACCTGAAACGAGAAGCGGCGTTTCGGCCTCGCCCGCGCCCGCCGATACGATCCGGCGGGCGGGCAGCCGCGGGCTGGCTTTCCTCGGCCAGATATGGGCCTGGCTTTTCCTCCTCGTCCTGATCGTCTTCTTCTCGGTCACCACGCCGCATTTCTTCGATGTGTTCAATTTCCAGTCGATGGGCGCCAACGCGGCCGTCATGCTGGTCCTGGCGCTGGGGCAGACCTTCGTCATCATCACCGGGGGTATCGACCTTTCGGTCGGCTATGTCATGGGGCTGGCGACGATCGTCATCTCCATGACCATGCAGGCGCTTGTCGGGTATCCGTTTCCGGTGGTTGTTCTCGCCGGCCTGCTTGCAGGTCTGTCGGTCGGCTTGGCGGCGGGCCTGATCAATGGCGCGATCATCGCCCAGTTGCAGGTGCCGCCCTTCATCGCCACGCTCGGTACGCTCGGTATAGCACAGGGGCTTGCCTATGTGCTGTCCGGCGGCCCTCCCGTAAGCATTCCGTTGCCGGGTCTCGGCACGCTGGGCAACGGCTACCTCTTCTACTTTCATCCGGAGTTCGGCTTCTCGATGTTCCTGCCTCCGGCGGAAGCGACAGGGATCGAGATGCGCAATGTCAGCGGCTTCATTCCGTTTCAGGTGCTCTATGCCGGCATCCTGACGATGACGCTTGCCTGGCTGCTGTCGTCGACCCGTTTCGGCCGCCATGTCTATGCGATCGGCGGCAGTTCCAAGGCCGCTCTCAGGGCCGGCATTCCCGTCAAGCGCAACCTGTTCAAGGTCTACATCCTGTCCTCGGTGATGGCATCGCTTGCTGGGTTCATGTATGTGCTGCGCTATACGGGCGGCGTCGCGAATTCCGGCGATGCGATGATGCTGTCCTCGATCGCCGCGATCGTGATCGGAGGGGCCTCCCTCATGGGTGGCGAAGGGCGCATCCTCGGCACGCTCGTCGGCGCGATGATCACTGCGGTCATTCAGAACGGTCTTGTTCTGCTCGGCATCGATCCGTTCTGGCAGTATGCCGCGGTCGGCGTGGTGATCATCCTCGCCGTGCTCGCGGACCAGGCCAAGTTCAGGATCGCAAGATGACCGCAGACACGCAAGACGCTGACATACCGCTGTTGCGCTGCATCGGCCTAACCAAGCGCTTTGGCGGATTGACCGCAGTCAATCGCGTCGACTTCGCGCTGCCCGCCGGTGAGGTCGTCGCGCTTGTGGGAGACAACGGGGCCGGCAAATCCACCCTTGTCCAGCTCATCTCAGGCGTGTTCCCGCATGACGAGGGCGCCATTGAGATCGACGGCGAACGCCGGGATTTCCGCACGCCTGCCGACGCGCGCGCGGCCGGCATCGAAACGATCTATCAGGACCTTGCGCTCTGCGACAATCTGAGCGCGGCCGACAATATCTTCCTCGGCCGTGAGATGCTCACGCGCCGCTTCGGGCTTTTCCAGAGCGTCGACAATCGCACCATGCGCGAGCGGGCCAAGACCGTTCTGGATGAACTCCACATCCGCATTCCTGATCTCGACGCGCCCGTGCGCCAGCTTTCCGGCGGGCAGCGCCAGGCGGTGGCGATTTCGCGCGCCGTCTACTGGCAGGCGCGGCTGATGATCATGGATGAGCCGACGGCAGCGCTCGGCGTGCCTGAGCAGCGCAAGGTGATGGCGCTGATCCAGATGCTCAAGCAGCGTGGCGTTCCGGTGATCCTGATCAGCCATAACATGCAGGACGTGTTCGAGATCGCCGACCGCATCTTCGTGATGCGCAGGGGCGTCAATATCGGTGATTTCCGTGCCGCCGACGTGAAGCCCAGTGATGTCGTCAATCTCATGATCGGCGGCTGATCCGGCCGAGGTCAGTCCGGTTGATCCGCGATGCAGGCGCTTGCGATCAGCTGCGCGTCCGGCGGTATGCGCTCTGCCCGTTCGGGCGCGCCGATGTCGAGCACGTCGGCCGCCAGTTCGGCCAATGCGGTCACGGTGCAGTCGCCGGCCGCGAGGGGAAGGGCTTTGAGAAGCTCCTCCAGCATTTCGCCCTCGATTCTCTCGGCGTTGAGCTCGCTCGCCTTGATGCTTTCGCGCAGCGCCGGGACGCGCGGCATGGAGGCCATCCACGGATGGGATTTCATTGCCGTGCGTATGTTGCGCAGGGGGCGGACGACCTGATCGCGCCATGAGGCGCATGCATCGTCGAGCGTGCGGATCGCGGTCGAATCCAGTTCCCTGCCGGAGATGCGCCCGAACAGCACCGCGAGCAGAAGCGGCACGTCGAGCCGGTAGGTCTCCTGAAGGCGAAGGCAAGCGGCCGCCACTCCGGGTCGCCCATAGACCTTCACCATGAAGGTCCAGAGATCCGGGGATTTTTCGTCTTTCGCAGTCAAGCCGGGCTGTCCTTCCGCCGTTCAGGCGCAGCGAGCGATCAGGAGGAACCGCCCTTGAGCCCGCCCCAGCGCTTAACCGCACCGGTGTCGATGTCGAACAGGTCGAGCGCGCGGGCGGTGGAGTGGGTCACCACCTCCTCCAGGCTCTGCGGCTTGGTGTAGAAGGCGGGAACCGGAGGCATGATGATGGCGCCCATCTGCGTCAGGCGCGTCATGGTTTCCAGATGCCCCAGATGCAGCGGCGTCTCGCGCAGCATCAGCACGAGGCGGCGGCGCTCCTTCAGCACCACATCGGCCGCGCGGCTCATGAGGCTCGAGGTGACGCCGGTGGCGATCTCGGACATGGTCTTGACCGAGCAGGGGGCGATCAGCATGCCCATGGTGCGGAACGAGCCCGAGGCGATTGTCGCGCCGACATCCGCCACCGAATGGATCACGTCGGCGCGGCCCTCGAGGTCCGCTTTCTGCAGTCCCAGTTCCTGGTGCAGCGTCAGCAGGGCCGAACGCGAAACCACCAGATGCGTCTCGATCCCCGCGGCGCGCGACAGTTCCAGCGCCGAGAGCCCGTAGGCCGCGCCCGATGCGCCGGAAATGCCGATGATCAATCGCCGGGGGGACATGCTCATTTGCCGGGGAACCAGTCTTCGGCGCGGATCTGGCCTGCCAGGCGCAGCCGCTTGCGCTGGAATTCCTCCTCGCGTCCCCAGGGCTTGGTCGCGTCGACCAGCAGCCGGCCCCAGTGGTCCTTCTGCTCGTCACGATAGAAGGAAGGCGTCTCGGGTATGATCAGCATGTCCTTGTCCGGGCGGCAGCGGGTCAGGATCGCCCATTGCACGTCGTCCATATCGTAGATGTTCACGTCGGTGTCGACCACCGTGATCTGCTTGGCCCAGATCGGCTCCGCGCCGATGGTCGCCAGCATGACCTGCCGGGCATGGCCTTCGAACTGCGGCTCGATCTGGACGATGGCGTGGTTGACGAATGGCTGGCAGGTCACGTTCACGATACCGGGCAGCGCCGCCGAGAGACGCTGGTAGATGTTGGCCGAAACCGAAAGCTCCAGCGTCAGCACCTCCTCGGGCGAGCCGCACAGGATCGAGTGGAACATCGCGTCCTTGCGCACCGTGACGCCCAGCACCTCGAAGACCGCATTCGGGCCGACCGGCACGTAGTAGCCCATGAATTCGCCGAAAGGACCTTCCGGACGCCGCTCGTTGGGCAGGAAGCGCCCCTCGATCACCACCTCGGTCTCGGCTGGAACCTCGAGGTCGATGTGGTTGCATTTGCGCATGGGGATCGGGCGTCCTCGCAGGCGCGCCGCGACCTCGAGTTCGTCCACGTCATAGGGCAGGGGGGCCGCGGCCGTCAGGAAGGCATGCGCGGGCGGGCCGATCAGCATGGCGGCCTCGAGCGGCTTGCCCATCTTCTCGGCTTTCTCGTGGTAGATCGTCAGATGGTGGCGCGGCGCGAGGCGGCAGCGCAGCTCATTGTCGCTGATGAACATCGAGCGATGGTAGGAGAGGTTGCCGACTCCGGTCTCCGGGTCCTTGGCGATGAACATGGCCGAGGTGAAATAGGGCGCGCCATCGCGGTCGGAATAGGTGATCAGCGGCAGGTCCGAGAGCTTGACCTCCTCATATTCCGGCAGCTCGGTGGCGGGGACGAGAGGTTCCTTCATCTCGGCCGAGCCGAGAGAGGCGAGCTTGCTCCACTGGCGGCAGAAGTCGGTCGAGTCGATGCCGATGACCTCGCCCAGGCGCTCGCGCGTGCTGTAGACGTTGGTGACGACCGGGAAGCGCGTGCCCTTGACATTGGTGAACATCACCGGCTTGGCCCAGTTCGTCTGGGCGAGCTGCGTTACGGCGGCCAGCTCATGCGCGGGGTCAACTTCGCGGTCGACGACCAGAAGGTCGCCACGCTCCTGAAGCTTACGGACGAAATCTCTCATTGCGAACTCCTCAAAGACAGGCTCAGCGGCCTTTGCCGGCGGGCGGCGTGGACAGGATGCGGTTTGTGCGCGCTTCATGCGTGGAACGCAGGCGATAACGGTCCCCGGGATAGACGAAGCGGCTGCGGGTGACGGGAACGCCGTCGCGCCATGTCGAGCGGTCAAGCAGAAGGCAGGGCTGGTTCTCGTCGATCTGAAGATGCCGGCGCACTTCCTCGTCGGCGCGAATGGCGCGGATCGTGTTGTCGATGGTGGTCACGGCCGTTTCGCGCACGAGCCAGCTGTGCGGCGTGGTGCCGGTGAAGTCCTGCTCGATATAGCTTGGCGCCTCGGAGGCGTTCACATAGCGGTCCTCGAGCTGGATCGGCGTGCCGTCCTCCAGATGCAGCAGCCGGGAATGATACACTACATCCTCCGGCTGGACATGAAGCATGTTGCGCGCCGGACTGTCCTTGCCGAGAATCTCGTGATGCAGCACGCGGCAGCTGTGCGCGCCACCCGAGAGCGACACTTGCTCCGTGATGTCGGGCAGGTTGAAGATCGCGCATTGCATCCGCGGGCCGATCACGAAGGTGCCGCGGCCCTGGATGCGCATCAGCACGCCGTCGCCCTGCAATTCGCGCAGAGCCCGGCGAACCGTGAGCCGCGAGGTTCCGAACTCGTCGGCCAGTTCCTCCTCGGATGGGACCTGGAAGTTCGCCGGCCATTCCGCGGTCTCGATGCGGCGATCGATCGCAATCTTGACCTGTTCGTAAAGGGGCTGATCCATATTCACTGCGCGGTTCATAATGATATCATTACCAGGCTCGCACTTGTCCTATCACATCCGTATGGAGATCAAGCGGAATTTGCGCGCCGATGCGGTAATTCACCTCTTTCAGCCGATGTTCAAGGTTTTTTACCCCTGACGCGGCATGAATCCGTTGCACGGATTCCGCTCACGAGCCTCGATAAGTATATTTTTGAAATACCATAAAAATATCACTTTGTAAAAGAGCGCAAGATCGTTGCGCATTGAGCCTCCGCCGGGGTCGGGCAAGGAACCTTCGATGCCATGGCGTGAGAAGAGCAGCATGCAGACGATACCACCATGGCCATACCCGTTTCGGCAGAAATCCTGTTCGAGCCAGCACGCAAGCACGCGCTATCTCGATCAAGGTCGGGATGATCCATATCCTCATCCTGCGCCGGGCATGGTGTGCCGGCAGGCTGATCCGCCTGATGCCGACTCTCAGAAAGCCTGCTCGGCGACGAGGTGCCCGCCGCCGATATCCTGAAGCTGCAGGAGCCTGGGCGGATCGCCGACCGGCCGCACGGCGCTCGGCACCTCCCGCTCCAGCCGGGCGAAGTTCCGGCGCCGCATCTTCGGGTCGGGCACCGGCACGGCCTCGATCAGGCGCTTCGTGTAGGGATGCCGCGGGTTGAGGAATACCTGGTCGCGCGTGCCCATCTCGACGATCTGGCCCAGATACATGACAGCAACGCGGTCGGAGATGTTCTCGACCACCGCCATGTCGTGCGAGATGAACAGGTAGGCGACGCCGAATTCGCTTTGCAGGTCCTTCAGCAGCTTCAGCACGCGCGCCTGCACGGAGACGTCGAGCGCCGATACGCTTTCGTCGGCGATGATGAGCTTCGGTTTTAGCGCGAGCGCGCGGGCGATGCAGATGCGCTGGCGCTGGCCGCCCGAAAATTCGTGCGGGTAGCGATCCATCTGGTCGGCCGAAAGCCCGACATGCTCGAACAGCGTCGCCACCTGCTCGCGGCGCTCGGTCCTGGAGCCGATGCGGTGGATCACCAGCGGCTCGGCGACGAGATCGCCCACGGGCATGCGGGGGTCGAGCGACGCGAAAGGGTCCTGGAAGATCATCTGGACGTCGCGGCGCACGGCCTTGCGCTCGGCGGTCGAAAGTCCGGCGAGGCTGCGCTCGCCGACGATGATCTCGCCGGAATAGGGGACCAGCCCGGCGATCGCCTTGGCGGTCGTCGACTTGCCGCAGCCGGATTCGCCGACCAGCGACAGCGTCTCGTTGGGGGCGATCGAGAAGTTCACGCCTTCGACGGCGTGGACATGCCGGTCGACGCGCCCGAGCAGGCCGCCGCGCAGGTCGAAGCGGACGCGCAGGTCCCGGACCGTGGCCACGGCGGTGTATTTCGACGCAGGCGTCTCGGGCGCGCTGTCCTCTTCCGGCGCCGCCTGCGCGCCGACGCGCATCCTCGGCACCGCCGCCAGCAGCTCGCGCGTGTATTCGGTCTGCGGCGCGGCGAAGATGTCGAGCGCCTTGCCTTCTTCGACCATGCGGCCGTTGCGCATGATGATCACGCGGTCCGCCATCTCGGCGACGACGCCCATGTCGTGCGTGATGAGAATCAGGCTGGTGCCGGTCTCGCGCTGCAGGTCGCGCAGTAGCTCCAGCACCTCGCCCTGCACGGTCACGTCGAGCGCTGTCGTGGGTTCGTCCGCGATCAATATGTCGGGTTTCAGCGCCAGCGCCATGGCGATCATGACGCGCTGGCGCATGCCCCCGGAAAGCTCGTGCGGATATTGTTTCAGCCTGCGCTCGGCATCCGGGATGCGCACGGATTTCAGCGCGTCGAGCGCGCGTTGGCGCGCCTTCCCGCGCGAGAGCGGCGTGTGGACCTCGATCGCCTCGACGATCTGCCGGCCGATCGACAGGACCGGATTGAGCGAAGTCATCGGCTCCTGGAATATCATCGCGATGCGGTCGCCTCGCACGGCGCGCATGCGGTTTTCGGGCAATTTCGTCAGTTCGGTATCGCCAAGGCGGATCGAGCCGCCCGAGACACGCACGGCCGGCGGCGGCAGCAGCCCCATGATGGCAAGCGACGTCATGGACTTTCCGGAGCCCGATTCCCCGGCGATGCAAAGCGTTTCGCCGCGCGCCAGCGAGAAGGAGAGGTCGGACACCACCTCCCGTTCCTCGCCGTCCTCGCCGCGAACGGAGACGCACAGATGCGATACGTCGAGAACCGGCCCCGCAGCGTCGGGGGCCGGTCCTTTTCCGGTTCTGGCCTGCGCCGCAGACTTCATTCGAAGACGCAGCGCGGGAAGTAGAAGGACACCACCCAGTTCGGCATGTCGACGATCTCGCTGATCCTGAGATCGCCGCAGACCGAGCAGAGCATGTAGGCATCGACCGCGTCGAGGCCGTGCTGCGCCGAGAGGAGGTCGACCATCTGCGCGACGGCGGCCTTTGCCCCCTCCATCAGGTCCGGCCCGACACCAGTGGTCACCTCGTAGCCCTTGGCGTCGAGATGGCGGGTCACCGGCCCCGGCGTCGTAAAGCGGGGCATCTTCAGCCGCGCATCCTTGACGAGGTCTATCTTCAGCACCGTGTTCATCTGGCTTTCGATGGCCGTGCCGCAAACCTCGCCGTCACCCTGCGCGGCATGCGTGTCGCCGACGGAGAACAGCGCTCCCTTCACCTCGACCGGCAAATAGAGCACCGTGCCGGCCGAAAGGTCGCGTATGTCGAGGTTCCCGCCCATGCGGCGCGGTGGCACCACGGAGTGCAGGCCGGCTTCCGCCGGCGCGTTGCCGATCGTCCCGGCGAAGGGCTTCAGCGGCACCCTGGCATTCTTTCCGTACAGCGCCGGTTCCAGCGAGGTGGCGTCATACTTCCACAGGTTGAGCGCGGGCTCCTTGAAGTCGTCCGCGAGCAGCCCGAATCCCGGGATGTTGGCCGTCCAGCCGAAGCCGGACGGCTTGAAGCCCTCGATGGTGATCTTCAGCGCGTCGCCGGGCTCGGCCCCATCCACGTGGATGGGGCCGGTCACCGGGTTGACCTTGCTGAAGTCGAGCGCCGAGACGCTGGCGACCGTGCTGTCGGGCGTGATCTGCCCGCCCGACGAGTCGAGGCACTGGAACTCGATGGTAGAGCCGGGCGCTACCTTTTCGACCGGGGCAAAGCTGTTGTCCCAGCCGAAATGGCTATGGCGTCCGTGGATCGTGTAGTCGCACTTATTGCACATCGTTCACATACACATAGTCGTAGTTGATAGGGATATGGACCGGATCGACATACAGGTTGTCGGCGCCGGCCATGCGCGGCGAGCGCATGGTGAAGCGCTGCTCGTTGAACACGGGAGCCCAGGGCGCGTCGTCCATGATGGCCTCATAGATTTCGCTCCACATCTTGTAGCGTTCCTCGGCGCGCGCCGGGTCCACGATGGAGTCGGCTTCCGCCGCCTTCTTGTCGAGCTCCTCGTTGCAGTACCACGACCAGTTCCAGCCGCCTGGCACCGCACCGCCGCAGCCGAGGATCGGCCCGTAGAAGTTGGACGGGTCGGGGAAGTCCGCGATCCAGCCCATGCCGCCAGACCAGATCATCGGCGCGCCGTCCTTCTCGCCACCGGCGGCGATGACGTTGGCCTGCGCCAGCGACTGGATGTTGGCCTTGATGCCGATCGCCGCCAGATCCTGCTGGATCGCCTGCGCGATGCGCGGGTTGGGGTCGGTGTTCATGACATAGAGCTCGGTCTCGAACCCGTCCGGATGGCCTGCCTCGGCCAGCAGCGCCTTGGCGGCCGCCGGGTCATAGGCATAGCCCTTGTAGTCCTTCGAATAGCCGGGCATGGACGGGGGCAGCGGCTGGTTGGCGGGCACCGCGCGGTTGTTGATGAGCTGCACCACGCGATCCTTGTTGATCGCCATGTTCACGGCCCGACGGACCTTCACGTTGTCGAAAGGCGCGATGTTGGTGTTCATGGTCACGTAGCCGGTGTGGAGCTGGCCGCCCTCGACGACGCGGTCCTTCTGCGCGGGGTCGGCCATCACCTCGGTGAACTTGGCCGGCGGAATGCCGTCGCCGGGAACGTCGACCTCGCCCTTCTGCAGGCGCAGCAGCGCGACGATCGGCTCCTGGCCGACCTCGAAGGTGATCTTGTCGAGATAGGGCAGGCCGGTGTTCCAGTAGTCGGCGTTCTTCTCGAAGACGAGACGCTGGCCGAGCGACCATTCACCGAGCTTGTAGGCGCCGGTTCCGACCGGGTTCTTGCCGAAGTCCGCGCCGTATTTCTCGACCTCTTCCTTCGGCACGACATGCGCGAAGTTGAGCGCCATGACGTGCAGGAAGGTCGCATCGGGACGCGACAGCTCGATTCTGATCGTCGACGGGTCGACAACGGTCACGCCCGACAGGCTCTCGGCGGTTCCTGCCGACATCTCGTCGAAGCCCTTGATCGTCGCGAAGAAGCCCGCGCCCGGGCTCTGCGTCTTGGGGTCGGTGACGCGGTCGAGCGTGTATTTCACGTCCTCGGCCGTCATCTCACGGCCGTTGTGGAACTTCACGCCGGGGCGCAGCTTGAAGGTGAAGACCGTGCCGTCAGGCGATATCTCGTAGCTCTCGGCGAGTTCCGGCCGCAGCTTCGTTGTGCCCGGCTCATAGTCCATCAGCCCGTCGAACAGGCTCTTGATCATCGACCAGTTCTGCCAGTCGTAGCCGATCGCGGGGTCGAGCGTGGAGACGTCGTCCTTGTAGGTGATGACGATGTCGCCGCCCGGCTTCGCATTGGGGTCGCGCTCCTCGGCGACGGTGGGCGTCAGGCCGAGCATCAGCGCGAGCGCCGATGCCGCCACGGTTGTCGTCAGAAATCTCTTCATGTCATTGTTCCCTTTCTTCTTTGGTTGCCTTGAAGCCTCTGTTCAGCGCAGCTTGATGCGCGGATCTATGAAGGGCGCGACGATGTCGGCAAGCAGGTTGCCGAGAACTATCGCGCATGCCGAGACCAGCGTGACGCCCATGATGATGGGAATGTCGACGCGCTGGATCGCCTGCCAGGCGAGCTGGCCGATGCCGGGCCAGCCGAACACGCTTTCCACCACCACGATGCCACCCATGAAGATGCCGATGTCGATGCCGATCATCGCGACGACCGGCAGGATGGCGTTGGGCAAGGCGTGGCGCAGAAGGATGGTGCGGCGCTCCAGCCCCTTGGCGCGCGCCGTGCGGATATAGTCCTGCCGCAGCACGTCGATCATCGAGGAGCGCATCATGCGCGCGTACCAGCCGGCGCCGAGGATGCCGAGCGTCAGCGACGGCAGTATCAGGTGTTTCCACGTCCCATATCCGCCGATCGGGAACCAGCCAAGCTTCACGCCGAAGACGTAGAGGAGCAGCAGGCCGACGACGAACTGCGGCGCGGACACGCCGACGAAGGATGTCACCATCAGCGCCTGGTCGGTCGGCGTACCGCGCTTGACCGCCGCGATCAGCCCCATCGACAGGCCGAGCAGCAACTCGCAGACGATCGCGCCGACCATCAGCAGCAAGGTGGCGGGAAGGCGCGCGGCGATAAGCTCGCTGACTTCGGAGCGCTGGATGTAGGAGCGCCCGAAATCGCCCTGCACGAGATTGGTCAGGTAGCGCCAGTACTGGACGACGAAGGGCTGGTCGAGGCCGAGCTGCTGGCGGATGTTCTCCACCGTCTGGGGCGTCGCGCTGCGCCCGGCGATCTGGCGCACGGGGTCGGCCGGCAGCAGGTAAAGCAGCGCGAAGGTGATGAGAGAGACGCCGAGCAGGATCAGCGCGGACTGGATCAGGCGCTGGCCGATATAGGTGATCATGCCCGGCCTCGCTGCGTGGGGTCGAGGATGTCGCGCAGGGCGTCGCCGACGAGGTTGAAGCCGAGCGCCAGCGCGAGGATCGCCGCGCCGGGGAAGAACACAAGCCAGGGCGCCGCCTGGAAATAGGTCTGGTTCTCGAAGATGATGTTGCCCCAGGAGGGCGTCGGCGGCTGCACGCCGATGCCGAGATAGGAGAGCGTGGCTTCCAGCAGCACGGTGGTCGAGATGCCGAGCGTGCCCCACACGATCAGCGTCGGCAGCAGATGCGGCATGATGTGGCGGAACAGGATGCGCGGCGTGCTCGCGCCGATCGTGCGCTCGGCGGCGATGAATTCGCGCTCCGTCAGCGAGCTCGTCTCCGTGAAGATGACGCGCGCCGTCTGCACCCAGTTCACCAGCGCGATCACCAGCGCAACGATCCACAGGCTCGGCTGGAGGATAGCGGCGAGGCAGATGGCGAGCAGCAGCGCCGGAAACGCCATCATCAGGTCGGTGAAGCGCATCAGCGCGCCGCCGATCCAGCCGCGGAAATAGCCCGCGGTCACGCCGACCAGCGCGCCGATCAGAAGTGCTGCGCCGTTCGCGACGATGCCGATGATGAGCGAGGTGCGCGCGCCGTAGAGGATGCGCGTCGCGAGGTCGCGGCCCAGCAGGTCGGTGCCGAGCCAGAACGTCTCGCTCGGCGGCAGCGGCGCGCCTTCCAGCGTAAGCCCGTCGAACATCTGCTCGTTGGGATCGTAGGCGGTCAGCCAGGGCGCGAAGATCGCGCCGAGCACGGTAAGCACGATGATCGCCAGCCCCAGGAGCGCTAGCCGGCGCTTCAACAACTGGCGCAGGACTCCCTTGCGCGGCTTGCTGCCGGGCATTGGCGCGGAAACCTCAGGCGCGATGGGAATGGTCATCGCCGTCCTCTGCCTCGATTTCAGAGCTCATGGCCACGACGCGTCGAGCGGCCTGTTCCACGCTAACCTGCCAGGTCATCGCCAGCGACCGGAGCTGCGCATAGGCGCGGGCGTCGTCGACGCCCTGCGCGCAAAGTGCCGCCACGGCGCGCACGATGGTCTGGCGTTCGGCGACGCGGGTTTCGAGGGCGGCGATCTCGTCGGCCAGCCGCCGCCGCGCCTCGAAGGACTGCCGCGCGATCAGCAGCGCGCTGTAGACGCCCGCCGCGCCAACCGGCTTCAGAAGCTGCGCGTCGGCCTTGTGCGACAGCGCCCATTCGATGCGGCCCGGAGCTTCCGACCCGATCAGCGCAATGAGCGGCACGGGCTGCTCGCCGGGCTTCCAGGGAAACTGCTCGTCGAAGCCGAGATCGACGTCGAAGAACACGAAGTCGGCGGCCAGCGCATCGGCCGGCAGAACCGGCCAGCATTCCGTCGTCTCGAGCCCGATCGCGACCAGTTGGCGCGCAAGCGCGTTCACCGTCGTGTGCGGACGATGCAGGATGAATGCCCTCGCGCCGCCGAGATTGGGTATGCGCGATACCCGGCTCATGACACCACCACCTTCAGGCGCGGACGTCCGAAGACCTCGGCGCGGTCATAGCGCGAGAGGTAGGGGTCGGGCGTCACGGCCTCGCTCCTGCTGACCGTCTCGAAACCGTGCTCGCCGATTCGGCCGATCACCACCGGCAATGTCGCGTGCTGCGTCTGCGGGTCGATGGTCGTCTCTCCGAAGGGGGTCGCAAAGGTGGATCTGGCGAAGTCGCGCGACAGGTCCGAGAAGGTTGCGTTGGGGTTGCGGGCGAGCACTTCGGCAAGCACGCGCACGCTGGCATAGGCGGCGGCCTCGAAGGAGGAGGCGGGACGCGGGGAGCCCGCATCGTCGGGCTTGCCTGAAACGTCGCGGAAATAGGGTCCGACGGCCAGATGGCCCTGCGCGCTGTCGCCGATTGCCGGCAGCTCGCATTCGCTGAGGTTGCATGACAGGACCGGGCAGCGGTCCGGCCGGAAATACGCATCGCGCCGCCCCAGATCGGCATAGGCCGACAGGAACGCGTAGGAAGAGGTGCCGATCAGGTTGTTGAGAATGAAATCCGGCCGCGTCGCCTCGATCTCGCCGATCAGCCGCGCCACGTCCGTCTCGCCGATGGGCAGGTAGCGTTCGGCCAGCACCCTGCCGCCGGCGTCGGCGACCAGGTCGCGCGCGACGCGGTTGGTTTCCCAGCCCCAGATGTAGTTCGAGCCGAGCAGCAGGCCGTTCGCGCCGAAGCGCGGCAAGACATGGGCTAGCAGCGGCACCAGATGCTGGTTCGGGCATGCATGCATGTAGACGACATGCTCGTTCGCCTCGAAGCCCTCATAGGGGCAGGCATACCAGAGCGTCGCGCCGGATTTTTCGAGGACCGGGATGACTTCCTTGCGGCTCCATGAGGTGACGCAGCCGACGATATGCTTCAGCCCGTGCTCGCGGATCATCTCCTCGCAGAGCGGCGCATAGCGGTCGATATTGCCTTCCGGGTCGCGCTCGACCGGAGCCAGCTCGATCGGAAAGCGCGAATCCGCGTTGACGTCGCCGATCGCCCTGATGACGCCGAGCCGGCAAGCATCCGAGATCAGGCTGTATGTGCCCGACCGCGAATAGAGAACGCCGATCGCGATACGCTTCCTCAAACCAAGCCCCAGAAATAACAATGCCCCGCCGCCCGCACCATGGAGGCGAGGCATGCGAGGCATATTTGCCGTCCGGCGCGCAGAGCCGGTATTTTGGCCTAGCCTAGCGGGTGGCGTTGCTTAGTCAAGCAGGAAGGCCGCTCTCTCCCCCGCGTAGTGCATCACAAGATCGCGTGCAAGGCATCTCGGCGGCAGGCGGTCTACAGATGCTTTGCCATGAACATCGAGCCTGCCGGTTTGGTATCGACCGCCACCTCCCGATATCCCAGCGTGCGATAGAAGCGTTGCGCTCCGGTATTGTCTGGATGCACGTCGAGGAACAGCCCGGTCGAGCCTTTCGCCGCGAGTTGCCCTTCGAGAAATGTCATGCAGCGCCGTCCGATGCCGCGGCCGCGCGCCGCCGGCAGAAGGTCGATATGCCCGTGCGAGGGGTAGTCGCGCAGCGCCTGCGGTATATCGAGGTCGGAATGATGGATGGCATGGCGCGCCCAGTCGCTGCCGCGCCATGCGGAGCGGTCGGGTCCCGGGTCGGCAAGCCGTCGCCGCAGCGCGGGATACCAGTCCGAGGCCAGCCGCCTGTTGAACGAGGCAGTGTCCCGTGCTCCGAAAAGATAGCCGATCACGCCGTCGGCCGAATCGATCGCGAATGCGAGGTCCGGTTCGAGCACCTGGTAGGGGACGGCATAGATCTGCCCCATCAGGCCGGGATCGTCCTCGCGCCACGTCGCGTCTTTGCCGGCGTCGCCCGTTTGCAGGCATACCGCGCAAAGGGCAGGGTGGTCGTCGGCGGTCGCCTTGCGCAGGAAGAAGCCGCCGCCGAAATCGAGGTTCATGGCGGGAGGATGCGGAAATCGGCGCCTTCGGGCAGCAGTTGCCCGCCATCGACGACGATGGTCGTGCCGGTGATGTAGCTGGCGTCGTCCGAGGCGAGGAAAAGGAAGGCGTTGGCCACGTCGCGCGGCGTGCCGAGCCGGCCGAGCGGGATGGAGTCCTCCATGCTCTTGATGAAGGCCGGCCCGCGGTGCTCCTGTATCGCCTCTGTCAGGATGTTGCCGGGTTCCACGCCGTTGACCGTGATGCCGTAGCCGGAGAACTCCAGCGCCGCCGCCCGGATGAAGCCGTTGATGCCGGCCTTCGTGGCGGAGTAGTGGCCGTGGCCCGGGCTGGTCACATGCGGCCCGGTTATCGACGAGGTGTAGAGCATCCGGCCGCTGCCCTGCTGTTTCATGGGCACGAGCGCTGCCCGCGCGGCGTTGAACGAGCCGCGCAGGTTAACCGCCATCACACGATCCCAGTCCTCGGAACTTGTGTCCTCGATGAGCTGCCATGGATAGATTCCAGCGTTCTGGATCATGATGTCGAGGCGGCCGTGGCGCTCGGTCGCGGCGCCGACGGCCGCGTGGGCTTCGGCGAGGCTCGATATGTCGGTCGCCACGAAGATCGCGTCGAGGTCGGCCGCAGCGGTGGTTCCCTGCTCGGACGCGATGTCGGCAATCACCAGCCTCGCGCCCTCCTCTGCAAAGCGCTGCGCGATGCCCCGGCCGATGCCGCGCGAGCCTCCGATGACAAGCGCGATCTTGCCTTCAAGTCTTCCGGCCATATCCTGTTCCTATACGATGCGTTGGCGAATGGTCTGTTTCAGCGAATCGAGCAGGACGGCGGCCAGCACCAGCAGGCCGTGGATCACCTGCGTGAAGTTCGCGGGCAGCCCCATCAGGTTGATCGCCGTGTTGATCGACGACAGCAGCAGCACGCCGGCATAGACGCCCGGCAGCGAGCCGATGCCGCCCTTGAGGCTGACGCCGCCGATGACCACCGCCGCGAACGCGTTGAACAGCAGCCCGACGCCCAGATTGGCGGTTGCGCCCGATGTGCGGATGGTCAGCAGCCACCCCGCCAGCCCGGCGATGGCTCCGGCCAGCACGAAGGCGATGATGAGGTTGCGCGTCACCTTGATGCCGGCGCGATAGGTCGCCTGCTGGTTGCCGCCGATCATCTTGAGGTGCCGGCCGAACGGGGTCTTTGCCATGATCAGCGAGAAGACGACGAAGCAGCTCACCGCGATCCACGCCGTCAGCGGCAACCCCAGTAGCCGCTGGATGCCGAACCAGCGGATCGCCGGCGCCAGGTCCTGCGCCGAGCGGCCGCCCGATACCGCGACGACGAGGCCGCGCACCCAGATGAAGGAGGCCAGCGTGATAATGAATGCGCTCATGTTCAGCTTGACGACCAGCAGGCCGTTCAACGAGCCGACAAGCGCTCCCACGCCGATCGCGATCAGCAGGGAGACGGGAACCATCAGCCATTCCGGCTGCAGCGTGATGCCGAGGCCGATGCCGGCGGAGCAGAACAATATGCCGACCGTCATGGCCGCGAGCGCCGCGACCGATTCGACCGACAGGTCCATGTGGCCGGTGATGATCACCAGCGCCAGCCCGATGGACATGACGCCGAGCACGCTGGATGCCTCGATGATGTTGGCGAAGATGCCGAGCTGGAAATAGTTCGGGACGAAGATCGAGAAGATGACCAGCACGAAAAGCAGCATGAACCAGACGAGGTTGTCGAGGAACAGCTCGATCAGTCGGCGGCTACGAGGGGTCATAAGCTAATCCGGCGTCAGGCGTTGAAAGGGATCATGTGCAGGAAAGGTCGCGGCCGGCAACCTCCCGCTGGAGGCCGGTGGCCTGCATGGCTTGCATGACGGGCATGCTCCGGGCGGGACGAAAATCGCGCCCGGAGCATCTGGATCACTCCACCGATTTCACGGTGTCCGTCGGAGGCTTCATGTTGCCCCAGAAGGCGGGGTTGTCGACATTGCTCTTGTCGATCGCCGCGCCCGGGATCTTGATGTTCGGACCCCAGGTTTCGATGGTCAGCACGGAAGGCAGGCCGAGCACGTCATAGTTGCCGGCCTTGATTTCCTGCTTGTTGACCACCTTGTCCATGAACATGGCGACGGCGGCCGCCTGTGCGTAGAGCGGCTGCTCCACCTCGACGTTCAGCCAGCCCTTGCGGATCAGGTCGAGGCCGACCGGCGCGCCGTTGGAGCTCATCATCAGGATGTCGCCGGGCTTCTTGCCGGCAGCTTCCAGAGATGCCACCGCGGCCACCGAAAGGTGAGCGGCGTGGTTGAAGATCAGGTCGATGTCGGGATTGGCGACGAGCTGGTCGGCGACGATGGTGCCGGCGTTGCTCGCTTCCCACTGCATTGCCGGGTGCGAGATGATCGTGACTTCCGGGAACGCCGCCATCTTTTCCTCGAAACCCTTCTGGATGTCGAGCGTGTACGGGTCGCCGGGGTCGCCGAGCACCTGAAGGATTTTGCCCTTCACCGCGCCGTTCCTGGCCTGGAGCAGCTTTTCAGCCTGTTCGGCCGCGACATGCCCGATCTCGATCGTGCCGGCCACCGAGGTCAAGTCCGACATCGTCGACGTGATCTGCCTGTCGAACTGGACGACCGGGATGCCGGCTGCCCGCGCGGCCTCGACGGAAGGCTTGAGCGCGTTGAAGTCGACCGCCGCGAGGATGATGGCCTGCGGCTTGAGCGCGATCACGTCGTTCATCTGCGTCTGCTGCGCGTCGGTCTTGTTGTCGGCGTTCAGCGTCGTCATCTCGTAGCCGACCTGGCCGAGAAACATTTCCAGCGCGCTCACCGAGCCGGTCTGGAATTCGTCCAGCAGGGTCGGCACGAGGTAATATACCTTGCCCTTTGACTCGGCGAGAGCCGGCGTCAGCGTCGCAAACGCCAAGGCCAGAACGCCGAATACTGATATCAATAATCGCTTCATGGTCTTCTCCTGAGTTACCGGATCCCCTTGTTGTGTCCGTCAGCCTGCCGATCCGGTACCGGCGAGGGTTTCCCCGGTGATCATTCCGATCACCGCGTCGGGACTCGTTTTCGATGTTTCCACGTCGCCTGCCACGACACCCTGACGGATGACGACGATGCGGTCGGCGACCTGGAAGGCCTGCTGCATGATATGCGTGATGATGATCACGCCGATGCCCTGCGCGGCGACCTGGCGGATCATGTCGAGGCCGCGCCGCGTCTGCTCGACGCCGAGTGCGGCGAAGGGCTCGTCGAGAAGCACAAGCTTGCCGCCCCAGTGGACGAAGCGGTTGAGCTCGATTGCCTGTCGCTGGCCGCCGGAGAGATGCTCGACATTGGTGCGCAGCGAGGGGATGCGCGTTCCCGCGTTGGCCAGCGCCTTTGCGGTGCCCCTTTCCATGGCGCCTTCGTCGAGCACGGGGATGCCGAGCACCTTGCGGGTGATCTCGCGCCCCATGAAGAAGTTCGCCACCACGTCGACATTGGTGCACAGCGACAGGTCCTGGTAGACCGTCTCTATGCCGGCGTCCTTAGCCTCGGCGGGCGATTTCGCCAGGAATTCCTTGCCCTCGAAGAGCATCCGCCCCGAGCTGGGCTCAAGCCCGCCCGCGATGATCTTCACCAGCGTCGACTTGCCTGCGCCGTTGTCGCCCAAAAGCGCGATTACCTCGCCCTTGCCGACGGAGAAGGTCACGCCCTTGAGCGCTTCGATGGCGCCGTAGTTCTTGCGGATGTCTTCAAGCACCAGCAGTGGTTCGGTCACGCGGCAATCCCTCCGCTATCCAGCACGTCGCGCTGATGTTCGCCTGTGAATTCCTGGCCGAAGCGCGGCGAAAGCACGCCCGACACGGCAAGCGCCGCCGCTCCGCGCAGCACGGCGTGCTCGCCGCCGCGCGCCACGACGAGGCGC